>MDSV01211530.1_pt1 | contig 11118 bp, 9 predicted proteins | sample 810851 | NCBI WGS metagenome assembly MDSV01 (sample SAMN05326640, study PRJNA326480) | marine metagenome | isolation source: seawater | place: Atlantic Ocean: North East | collected 2012 | reverse complement strand
CTTCTTTATCTCTCATTCTTTGTACAAAATTTTCATATTTCATATCTAAAGCAATAAATAAATAATTTCTTGAAATAACAAAGAGATCCAATGATTTAGAGAAGTAATCTCTTGACTTATAATAATCACTATACATCAACCTATCCCCTTTTTCCATTAATATACCATATGCATAAGTGATGCGACTTTTAGATGCATTTAAATAGAAAAGTTGATTACCTGGATTTTTTTGTATTTTTCTTTTTTGAGACTCAAATGATAAAGGTAGAGCGATTTCTGCTACCTCTGAACCAAGCATCATATTATTATTTATTGCGCAGCCATTTAATGAAACAAAAATGAGTAAAAGTGAAATTTTTCTAGAAAAATATTTCTTAATAAAATTAGTCATATATTAAAAATGAAGAGCATAGCTCATTGACATGATTCTTGACTGATTGAATTTTTTCTTGACTGTCAGGATTTAAGATAACCTGATCAATTAAATCAACAATAATCTTGACCTCTTCAACTCCCATTCCTCTGGTTGTCATTGCAGGAGATCCAATTCTAATTCCACTTGTAACAAATGGACTTTTTGGATCATAAGGTATCATATTTTTGTTTACTGTAATTCCCGCTTCGTCAAGAGCAATTTCTGCAGCTTTACCAGAAATATTTTTATTTTGTAAGTCGATTAAAACTAAATGTGTATCAGTACCTCCAGAAATTAGATTATACCCTTTTGACTTAAACTCTTCTTCAAAGCATTTAGCATTTTCTAATACGCTTTTAATATATTTTTTAAATGAGGGCTCTAAAGCTTCTTTAAATGCAACTGCTTTTGCAGCTATAATATGCATTAATGGTCCGCCTTGAATACCTGGCATAACAGCACTATCGATTAACTCTGACATCATTTTAACTCTTCCTGACTTTGGAGCTACTTTACCAAATGGATTTTCATAATCATTGCCAAGCAATATTATTCCTCCCCTAGGTCCTCTTAAAGATTTATGAGTACTTGTTGAAACAACATGGCAATGAGGAAATGGTGAGGGATGCATTTCAGCAGCAATTAATCCTGAATTATGACAAATATCTCCGTGCAAAAATGCTCCGACTTCATCAGCTACTTCTCTAAATTTTTCAAATTCTACAGTTCTGGGATAAGCGCTGGCGCCACAAATAATCATTTTAGGCTTAAATTTTCTAGCTTTTTTTAAAAGATCATCAAAATTAACTAATCCGGTATCTTCTTTTACTTCAAAAGTTGCAGAATTATAAATTTGACCAGAAAAGCTAACTTTAGATCCATGAGTTAAATGACCGCCATGACTCAAATCTAATCCCATAATGCAATCACCAGGCTCTAAAAATGCAAGATAAACACCCATATTGCCTGAAGAACCTGAATGTGGTTGAACATTGGCGTATTCTGCTTTAAAAAGTCTTTTAGCTCTATCTATTGCTAAATTTTCTGCTTCATCAACATGAATGCACCCGCCATAATATCTTTTTCCAGGATATCCTTCGGCATATTTATTAGTGAGAACAGAACCAGCAGTTTCAAGAACAGCTTTGCTTGTAAAATTTTCAGAAGCAATAAGTTCCAAGTATCCATTTTGCCTATTTAATTCAGACTGAATTATATCATAAATTTCCTTGTCTTGATCTTTGACAATTGACATTTTTTACCAGTCAGATTGTTTTGCTAAAGATTCAGAAACCCATTCATAACATCTTCCACTAGGAGAAACTTTCCCTGATGCTTGTACATCTTTATCGGTCATAAACCAGTCAGCATAACTAAACAAAACTTCATTTTCTTCTAACCAATTTTTTTGTTTAAAGTATTTTGAATTACCTTTGTTTTCAGCTCTAGCAAAATACTCATGTGCAAGCGAGGCTACAATTTTATCAGAGCGTGAGAAGTTATCTCCTCTGCAAGATTGCATAGCTTTATAATAAAGATTACCCATATGAGCTAAAGATTCAGCGTTATTTCTTGAAATTTTCATAGATTTTTTACCCCATTCAAATGCTGAATCAAAATCATCCATTTCAATACTATTAGTTGAAATTAGTAATGCTACTCTAAAATTATTTCTATCAAGATTGAATAAATCCTCTAAAATATCTACAGCATCTTCGAAATCAGCATTTTCATTATATGCTTTACCAAGAGACATATATACCATACTATTATCACGATTGTAGCTCAATGTATTTTCAAGAACACCGATTGCTTCATCAATGTCACCATTAGACATCAGTTTTTCAGCATATTCAACTGCATATGTAGCATTTTCAGGATTGTCCTCAAATCTTGCCTTAAAAATTTCAAGAGGATCTTCGCCTGATTCTTCATACACTCTTGCTAATTCAGACTGAACTGATGAATTATTAGGATCTATATCTAAAATTTTTTTCAGTACAGAAATTTGTTCATCAATTCTACCTTGCTTTCCATATGCAATTGCTAAGTCTCTTAATGAATCGGTATCATCAGAACCGCTATCCATTAGGCGCTCATACTCAATAATCATTTCATCAATCTTATCTTGTTTTTTATATGCATATGCTAATCTTGTCATTAAAGAAGTATCTTCTGGAAGCCGATCTAATCCTTTTATCAGAACTTGCTCAGACTCTTCAAATTTTCCTTGATTCTGTAAAGCAATCGACCAATAAAGATAAACATCATCAACATTAACCCATTCAGGGTTCCATTGATCGCATTTAAGATTCATTAAATCAGAATAAGACTGAGCGCTCAACTCCCAATTGCTACTTATATAATACTCTGCAGAACTACTTGAAAGCTGAGGACATCTATCCTCTTGTTCATATTCTATTGAATATGGATACCAACCTTCATTATAAATTAATCTAGTCGCCTCCCTACAATCAACAACCTTAATTTCAACATCATTAGTGATCCTTAATGTTTCACCTCTTTTACATTGAGCATTAGTTGTTGAAATGCAAACCAGCAATAATATTAAAAGTATTATTTTTTCTTTCATTCAATCTCCATAAGATTATATTTCTCTCCTCTTAACAAACCAAAGGTCTGAAATGGATACTCCAATTGAAAAAATTTGTAATAATTCATCATTTTTATTAATAACGTTTTTTCTTTTAGAAAAATTATATCCAAAATCTATTTGATTACCAGTAATTCCAAAATTTATTCCTAAACCTATTCCTAAACCAATTTCACTAACTTTTTGAAAATTTTCAACATCGAAATCCTGATAATTGATAGAAGTTCTAAAATTAATTCTATCCCTAGATAACGGTTTTGCAAATTTAGCATAGGATAAACTGAATTTTTCCTTTCCTGATAAAAAAGATGAAAATAGCGAACTATTTGAATTATGACTTCCTGAATCTCTAAAATTAGCATATTCAAATTGAAGATGTTTTCTTGGTGTAAATTCATAGTCTATTCCAATTCTTAAATCTGAGATTTTTATTTCATTATCATAGAATGTAATTTCTGGAGGTAAAGATTGAGAAACAGAGGGATAATCATTATTGTCATGAGAATTATTATTATTTAAGTCAAGGAATGCTTGATATGCATTATTTTCTATATCTACATCATTTAATGACATTCCATAACCCAAAAATAAATCAATTTTACCACTTTTATTCAACCTAGAAGTAGAAAAGTATAACTCAAGCAAAGAACCTGAAAAAAAATCTCTTGATTGAACTAAATAATTTTCACTATCAACATTTAATTTTTTTGTTAAACGAGATGAACCAAAGATATATCCAAGACTTAAACCTATGCTTTCAAAATCATTTAATTTATTTCCGAATGAAAATTTTGCAATTGAAGGTCCTCCTGATGATGTATTGGTTCTTTTATAATTTATTTCTTGATCGCTAAGACTTATTTTTGTGGAAGTTGAATCATCGGTTACAATTTCCCTTTCAAGAAAAGGTTCAAAAGAAATTCCAAATGAAATTTCATTTTTCCATGGAACTATCAACTTTACAGATGACAAAGAAAAATTGGTACTTGAGAAGTCTTCATAAATGCTTTGTTGTAAATCTACAGAAGTGTTCAAATGAACGAATACTAAATTATGCCAAGAAGATGGATTTGATAATGCGACATCATTTTTAAAAGATGGTAACAAAGAGTTTGAAAGGGCTAACGATGAAGGAGAACCTTGGAGCTTGCTTGATCCATAACCATATCCACTAAGTATATTCTGAGAAAAAGCAATATTTGACAAAAGAATAATTATGAAGCTACGGATTAACATAAAATACCTCTATACTATCTACACTTAATCTTATCTTGTCAAAAGGAGAATTTGCAACAGTTCCGTAAAGTAAAATTTCATCATTAATAAAAAAATCATTTTTGTAGCCCTGCAAAAAACTTCTTAGAGGAATTTGAACAATGTCATTATCAATATTACTTGAAGTAAAGAAGTTTGGATTTACATAGTATTGTTCAGAATTTTGATCTTGGTCTAAAAATGAAGAATAATTCCAATTTGATACTTCATCTTGAATTGCGCTTACAATAATAATAAAATCTTCATCTTCACCAAAATTTTTATCTTCAACATTTAGTATTAAGTTAGCATCATAAATAAGTTTATTTTTACTTAGTTGCTCTAATGAAGACAAATCAAATTCAACTATAGATTTAAGACCAGAAACAGAATTTAAAGTTATTGAATTTTGGTCATCATTTGAAATTTCTTGAGGTTTAAAAATAGTAATATCAGAATTTGAAAAAAAAGTTGTAAATGTATCTAATACAACTTCTTCATTTTCAAGAGTCTTAAACCAAACTTTCATTTTAGGAGCATTGGTAGAGTTATGACTTTCCAATGTAAATAAATCACTGAGACCTTCATCGGTTTTAAGCATAAGAGTTAAAGATGGATAAACATTTGTATCAAAAAAATTAGTTAGAAGAAAATCCAACTCTTCATCTTTAAATAAAAATTCTAAAGTATCCACTCCGGAAGTATTAGGTTCTAAATTATTTAATGATATGCTTTGAAGTAAAGTTGCATTCTCTTCATAATTTATATAATCATTTAAATTATAATAGTTGGTGGAATCTGCACTAAAAACATTATCTGAATTATAATTTATAGAAAAAAGTGACAATTCATTATCTGAGTCAAGAGTTTCTGTTGTTTGAAAAAAAATTAATGCACTATCAACCACAACAGATTCAGCTAGCATGTCAGTCACGCTTAATGGAGGCAAGAAGCCGGAAAATGTATTAAGCTTAATTAATGAATACAGATTTTCTGTTCCTTTTTCAGTTCCAAAATAAAGCTTAGATAGTGATCCAAGACTGGGTAAATCTTGAAAAGTCTTAGAATTACTAACATTAATTATTGAAGAACTAACTGGAGACTCAGAATCATTTAATTCAGAATAGTTAATAGTTTTTTCATTGCAAGAAATAGTTAAAAAGATTATTGAAAAAATAGATATTTTCATGGAAAATCTGATTGAAAAGTATTTATAAACTCTTGATAGCATCTTCAATTTCATTTAATAAAGGTCTATAATTTTCATCCGAATCATGTAAATTAACAATGCTACAGGTTTTAGAATCTTTAAAAATTTTTGTTTTCATAAGTTGTCCAGAAATCTTTTTATTGTTATTTATAATGATTGTCTTATCAGCATATAAACAACCTAACTGATTCAAATTTAACGCGTCAATCTCATTTAAAGTTTCAACATCACTGAAAAAATTTTTGAATTCAAATGTTAAGTCCTTATTTAATGAATCGGTTAAAAATATAGTTTTAATTTTTGAAAGATTTTTATCTACAAGAGATAATTTTTTAATGAGATATGGCACTAGCGCTGAAGTCCAGCCATTACAAACAATTATATTTGGATACCAAAATAAATTTGGTAACATCTTTATTGCAGCTAAACAATAAAATGAGAATCTATCATCATTATCAACGAGAAATCTTCCGTTTTTGGATTTAAAAAGTAAATTATTTAAATCACCAAATTTGTCTTGATTCTCAAGAAAATAAACTTGTAAACGTGATTTAGGCAAAAAAGCACTTTTTGCTGAACATTCAAAATCTTTATTTTCGTAAGAAAATATAATCTCTTTTAACCTAATAACTTCTCTAAGAATGTATTTTCTTTCACTAATAAAACCATATTTAGGCATTAAACACCTAACATCATTTTCCATATCTTGTAGTTGAAGAGGAATATCTACAGAAATTTCTCCTTGATTGGAAACAGAAGCGAATGGATCCATTTCGCTATTTATATAAAAGATTTTTTTCTTCATGATACGAGCTTGACAAGTTAAATAAAGACATCCAAAACTTCAACTTTGAAAAATATTTAGTTTTTGGCAAAATTAGTTATTAAAGAAAGCATAATAAAACATAATAACATAAATGAGCCACCAGCAGATACAAATGGGGTAGGCAGACCTTTTACAGGCATCAAACCTATAGTCATTGCTGAGTTTATAAAAATATGTGAAAAAAGAATTGATGTTAAACCAACAACGACAAGTGATGAAAAATAATCAGATAATCTAAATGCTATATCCAACAAAGTTTTAATAAGCATAAAAAATAAAATCATAATAATAACGATACCAAGAAAACCAAATTCCTCAGCAATTACAGATAAGATAAAATCAGATTCTTGAACTGGAAGAAATTTTAATTGGGTTTGAGAACCTTGACCCCAACCTTTACCAAATAATCCTCCTGAACCAATTGCAGTTATACTTTGAATAATATGATAAGAAGAACCCATTGGATCTAAATCTGGATTTAAGAAATCAATGAATCTTTGTCTTTGATATCCATTCAAAAAATCATTCCAAAAAAAAGGAAATAATAATCCTGCAAAAATATTTACGAAGTATAAAATGATTTTTCTTAAAAAATTTCCTTGAAAGGATAAAAAAATCATAAACATTAATACACCCCAAATATTAAAGACCATGTTGTTTGAAGCAGCAATAATAGTAATTAAAGGAGCAATAAGTAAAAAAAGTGTAAAACCATTTACCCCGGCCCACAACATCATTGGCAATACTGGGGCAAAAATAATTACAGCTGTTCCAAGATCCGGCTGATTTAAAACCAAAAAAGATGATAACAAACCAATTAAGATTGGAATAATAACAATATAGCTCTCTTTAACTTCAAGCTGATGATTTGAAAGATATTTTGCGATTAAAATTATAGTGGCACACTTTAAATATTCACCTGGCTGAATATAAAAAAAACCAAGATCTATCCATCTGTAAGTGTTTTCCACAGGCGATAAAAAAAAAGGAACAAAACAAAGCAAAAATGAAAAAATATAAATTAAAGTAGAATTATCATGTATAGTTTTTATATCAACTTGACTTAAAACATAAAAAATAAATAAAGAAAAAATGATAAAAATAATTTGTCTCATAAATGAGCTATTTATTGAAAGTGGATCTGAAGAAATACTATAAAGTGTAATAAGACCAAAAATAATTAATGAAGATACAACTAAGTACAGTCTTCCTAAAAATTCATTGGAACCATATATATAATTATTAAACAAATTCATTTGTTTACAATTTCAACTTTCTCTTTAGTAAAAAATTCTACAATTTCTCCCGCTATAGGTGAAGCAACTGCTCCACCACCACCACCATTCTCAACTAAAACAACCAGTGAATAAGTTTCATTCTTGAAATCAAAAAAACCATTAAACCATGCATGGGGCTCTCCATGAGGGTTTTCTGCAGTGCTTGTCTTTCCATATAAGTTTACTTCAGATTGCTTTGCTCTCCATCCGCTTCCGCCTTCCTTATTTACAACATCGTATAATCCTTTAATAACTCTATCCCAAGTTTGTTCTGAAAGCAAAATATCATCATAAAATTCAATTTCTTTTTTAGAATTTAATCTAAGCTTAGCAGTTTTTCCTTTTGATGCAATATGATTGATATATCTTAATGATTGCAATGGAGTAACTAGAATATCACCTTGACCAAGCGTCAAATTAAGTAAAACACCTCTCTCTGACCACCCCCACCTTCCATACGTCTTTATAAAAAATTCTTTATCAGGTATTTGACCAATCAACTCATTTGGAAGATCAATTTCAGTTTTATTTTGAAATCCAAATATTTTAGCTGTTTTAGTCCAGTCTGCTAATTTTATTAGTTGAACTGTTTCATAAAAATATACATTACATGATTGAGCAATAGCTTTGTTTAGATCTACAAGACCGTGCCCATCTTCTTTCCAGCAATTAAAAGTATTTGAACTTCCAGGAGGAATATATGCTCCTGTACACATTAAACTATCTTCAGGATCTAATAGCCCATCTTCAATCAGATTGAAGGCAGTAATAATTTTAAAAGACGAACCTGGAGGATAAAGACCTGCAATATTTCTATTTAAAATTGGTTTATTTTCATCTGAAAGCAAAGCATTCCAATCGGAATCTGTAGTTTCTCCTCTGTAAATGTTTAAGTTATATGAAGGATTGCTTACCATAGACAATATATCACCATTATTTACGTTTGAAACTAAAATGATTCCCTTCTTACCTTTGAGAAGATTTTTAGAAAACTGTTGCAGACTTGAGTCAATCGTAAGAGTTAAATTTTCTCCAGGAAAAGCAGGTATATTGTTGTCATTTATGCTATTAATTTCTCTTCCATAAGTGTCAACCTCTATGTATTCAATTCCTTTGGAATATCTTAAATCTTCTTCATACTGCTTCTCAATTCCTTGCCATCCAATAAGCTCACCAGCACGATATAATTGTGATTTGTCTAGAAATGACAGAGATTGGCGATCTAACTCTCTTAAATATCCAAGAAAATGAGCATCTTTTAATACATCGCTGTACAACCTTTCATCAAATCTCTTATATTGAAATCCACTAAGCTCTAGACGTCTTTCTTCGATTTGGGAAATCTCTGAAAAAGTAAGATTTTTTGCAATTACAGTAGGTAGAAATCTTCCTTGATAATACTTCTTATACCTTCTTGAAAGCTCTTCAATTGATATTTCAGTTATATCCGAAATTATTTCAAACTGTGAATCTTTATCTTCAAGCTCATAGGGATTGACTGTCAAAATGTATGTAGGATAATTTTCAACTAGAACAACTCCATTCCTATCTAAAATAATTCCTCTTGGAGCATAAGTAGCTTGCGCCTTTACACTGTTTACTTGAGATTTAGAAAAATATCTATCATGCTCTATTACTTGTAAATAAAAATATCTTGAAAGAAGAGTTATCATTGAAAGACATAGAACAAACAAAAGAGTTCTATAATGAAAAATATCTGCTTTATTTTCAATTTTAAGCATTAAGAATCTTTTCCTTAAGAGAAAATAGTGTAATTAGAATGAATCCAATAAAACACGTAAAATATGTAACAAAAAACCAGTTGCTTAAGAAGAGGAAAAAATCATTGAAAAAGAAGAAGTCATACCTAAATAATGAATATATAAAAACTCCTAAATGCACAAAAGAGATCCAATAAATATCAAAATTTCTAAATGCAAAATTAAAACTTATTTTTGAAGCCCAGAATGCACATACTGAAAAAACTAAACTTGATGCACCAACGTAAATTCCGCTAAATAATACAAAATCAGTGAATAAACCCACTAAAAAGCCACATAAAGTAGATTTTGAGGTATTGCCTAGCGGCATTGAACAAAGGATTACATAAATCAACATTATATTTGCTTGATACCCATTAAGTGTTAATAATTCAGAAAATGTTAATTGAAGTATAACGGCTACAGGAAAATATTTAATATAAAAACTCACTTTTCGACCTCATCAAACAATACAAACAGTTGATTTATAGTGGATAAATCTGAAAAGAGTTTGATCCTAACGATTCTATTAGAACTATCAGACTTCTCAAAAATACTAATCACTTCACCAACTGGAAGATTAGGTGGAAAAAAAATACTTAAGTTTGAAGTTAAAACAATATCACCAATCTCTATGTCAGATATCTTTTTCAGTTCAGCAATTTCACAAATATCATCTCCAATCCACCTTAATATGCCCTCTACTTCATCTGGAGCAATTTTTACACTTAGCCTAAAGTTTACATCACTAATTAACTGAACTTCTGATGAAGATTCAGATACTGAAGTAATCTTACCAATAACACCTTTAGAGGAAAGAACTGATAAGTTTTTTGAAATCCCATCCTTAAGTCCACGATTAATTATTAAAGATGACATATTAGCTGAAACACCTTTTGAAATTACATCAGCACCTATAAAATTTCGATTATCTCTTTTCTTAAAGTTCAAAAATTCTCTATATCTTAAGTTTTCAGTCTCATGCACTTTTAAAATTTGATTTTCAAGACTTAGACGTAAATTTTCAGAGGAAAGAACTTCTAATTTTTTATTTAAAAAAAGTTGATTGTCTAACCAATTAAATGGTTGATAAAGAAATGAAAAAGTATCTAAAGAATTTATTTTAGAATTTTTAATAAAATCAGAATCATTATTAAAAATAAGATATAAAGAAAATATAATACAAAAAATTAGGGTTATTTTTTCTTGATAGGTTTTAAAAATTAATTGAAATTTTGACATGCTTAAATAAGAACATGCTTATATTTTTCCAGGTCTTCAATAATTTTACCACACCCTTTAACAATAGCTAAATGTGGCTCTTCAACAACATTACAAGGTACGTTAGTTTTTTCTCTGATAACCTGATCAAGTCCCCTTAATTGAGCACCTCCACCAGCAACTAAAATTCCTCTATCAATTATATCGGAAGAAAGTTCAGGGGGAGTAGATTCAAGCGCATCTTTTACTACCTCAAGGATTCTTTTAACTGAATCTTTTAAAGCCTGTCTGATTTCATCTGATCTAACATCAATTGTTTTAGGTATTCCAGAAACTAAATCTCTTCCTTTGACTAGAATATTTTTTGATCTTGATCTCATTGCAGAACCAACGGAAATTTTAATTTGTTCTGCAGTTCTATCTCCAATCTCAAGTCTATGATTATTTCTAAAATAATTTTGAATATCATGATCCATAACGTCGCCAGCAACTTTGATGGCTTTTTTTGTTACAACCCCATTTAAAGAGATAACTGCAACCT
>MDSV01150939.1_pt1 | contig 11118 bp, 8 predicted proteins | sample 810851 | NCBI WGS metagenome assembly MDSV01 (sample SAMN05326640, study PRJNA326480) | marine metagenome | isolation source: seawater | place: Atlantic Ocean: North East | collected 2012 | reverse complement strand
CCATATTTTCTTAAATCTAAATACCACTCAAAAGGCTTTAATGGAAGATCATGATGCCTGATTGTTTCAATTAATATTTCTATGTTATCTTCCCTCTGTCCGCCACCAACTATTTCACCATAGCCCTCTGGTGCAATCATGTCTACTCCTAAAGCTAAATCATTATTTACTTCGTCCCTCTTCATATAAAATGCTTTAGTATCAGCTGGCCAACTGTGGATCATAACAGGACTATCATATTGGTTAGATATGACCGTTTCATCAGATGCGCCAAAATCCTTGCCATATGTGAAATCAATATTATTTTGTTTTAATATATTTACTGCTTCATCATATGTAATCCTTGGAAAAGGAGATTTTACAGCTTCTAATTTATCTATGTTTCTTTCTAATACATTTAACTCGCTTTGACAATGCTTGAGGACCTCATTGACTATGTAAGCAACTAATGATTCCATCCAGTCCATATTTTGATTAAGGTCACAATATGACATTTCAGGCTCGACCATCCAGAACTCAGTGAGATGACGACGAGTTTTTGATTTTTCAGCTCTAAATACTGGCCCAAAACAATATGATTTGCCAAAAGCCATAGCCCCTGCTTCTTGATACAGCTGACCACTTTGCGTTAAGTAAGCTTTCTTTTCAAAGTATTCAAGTTCAAATAATGTAGTTGTACCCTCTACAGCATTGCCAGTAAAAATAGGAGAATCAACTAAAATAAAATCATTATTATCAAAGAAATCTCTTATTGATTTAATGATTTGATGCCTTACCCTAAGTATTGAATTTTGCCTTTTAGACCTTATCCATAAATGCCTATTCGACATTAAAAAATCTGTACCATGCTCTTTATTTGATATGGGATATTCATTGGAGGTGTGATTTATGACATTTATATTTTTTACTCCAAGTTCGAAACCTCCTACAGCTCTAGGTTCTTTTTTCACAACACCTTTCACACTTACAGAATCTTCTTGATTCAAATTCTGTTCTAATTGAAAACTTTCTAAATCACACTCTCCATCAACTACTACACACTGTAATAACCCAGTTCCATCTCTTAAAATCAAAAACCACACTTTCCCTATGCTTCTTCTATTATAGACCCATCCATTGATTTTAACTTCCTGCCCTTCAAAATCTTTTAAATTTTTAATTGTCACTGTTTTCATTTATAAACTAACTCCTTATTACCATGTAGTCATTATATCATTAATTATATCTTCAGAAATTTTTTGGATAGCTACTTTAGATGCATACTCTCTAGGCTCCCCAAACTCGTCATCATCATCAGAGTCAATTTTACCATCTCCATCATTATCAATACCATCATTGCTAATATCTCCACCAAGTCCATAAGCTCCCCAACCTGAGAAATTACCTTTAAATAATGTTTTTTCATTACGATTATCATACCATTCAAAATATGCATCTACTTTAAATCTGTACTCAGACACAGATTCTTGTTTATTGTATGTATATGGGCCGTCGGTAATTTTTTTTATTGACCCCTTGAGTATTGAATCAGCGTTTTTATCAATTAATTTTAATATACCTTCGTCATTAAATTTTTTTTGAATTCCATCAGTAATCTCCTCAGCTATACCAAATTCTGCAGTCTCATTTTCAATTAGTGGTATTGAAATGGATTTTATATGAGGAGGTATTGAACCTGACATTGAATAAAAAGCACAACAATTAAACAAAAAAGTAATCGTTATACTTAAATAAATATTCATTCCTTTTAAACTCAAAATCAGCTCCGCTTAATTTTTGGTTCAAGTTTATAATCCTCGATCTTTCTGTAAAGAGTCCTTTCACTAACTCCTAAAGATTTTGCAGTCTTCCTACGATTATTGTTGAAAAATCGCAACGTTCTTATAATAGCTTCTTTTTCTAAATCTTTCATAAGGATTTCGCCGATAGCATCATCACGAATTAAAGGCTGACCATCTTCAGTAACTTCCATATTTGGATCAGCTAATGGAGAAATTATTTTAAGATCGTCAGATGGTAATATTGGATTAACATTTAAAAAAGATTTTTCATTATCTGAAGATAAAATTGCTCTGATTAACTCTGTGTCCTGTTTCAATGAAAATAATTGCCTTAGTATTATGTCTATCTCTGCCTGCTCAGATGTTTTGTTAATTGCAATAGGAAGTCTATCGTTTTCCATAAAAGGCTCGTTAATAGCATCAGCAAGTTCCCTATTTACCATATCCGCTGTTATGCGCTCACCTTTCTCTAGAACCATTATTTTTTCCACAAAATTTTTTAATTCCCTTACATTTCCTGGCCAATCATATTGTTTCAAAACCCTAATAGCATCTGGCATAAAGCCTCTGTACCTAATTTCATTTGACCTAGTAAATTCTAGAGCAAACCTTTCAACAAAAGGATTAATATCTTCAACTCTTTCTCTAAGAGCTGGAACATTAATATTCACTGTCTTTAATCTATAATATAGATCTTGTCTAAACTGATCTTTTTTAACGAGATCAGATAAATTTTTATTTGTTGCAGCAATAACTCTTACATCAGTTCGTCTAATTTTTGAGTCCCCCACTCTCATATACTCACCAGTCTCAAGAACTCTCAATAGTTTAACCTGCGTCTCCAAAGGTGCTTCACCAATTTCGTCTAAAAAGATTGTACCTTTATTTGCTTGTTCAAAATATCCTTTCCTATCATCAGAAGCTCCAGTAAAAGAACCTTTTTTGTGACCAAACAGTTCACTTTCGATTATGCCTTCTGGTATAGCACCACAATTAACAACAACCATGGAAGTTTGAGAACGTTTACTATGCTTATGTATAGAGCGAGCTATGATCTCTTTGCCGCAACCGGACTCGCCAGTAACAAGCACCGATATATCTACATAAGCTACTTGGGCTATCATGCCCAATACTTCATAAATTTTTTCAGAGGTACCTATAATTCCAGACTGCTTCTTTAAGCGTTGTATATCTAATTTCATAATTTATTTGCTTTCATGCTATAGCTATACATAGCCCATGATGATTTAATAATGTTGTCTAAATCAGACCTTGCTGGTGCCCAACCAATTAATCTTTCAGCTTTTTTTGAAGAAGAAATAACAATATCTGGATCTCCAGCCCTTCTTTCAGAAATGACATAATTAATTTTTTTATTAGAAATTATTTCAGTCTTTTTGACTATATCTAATACTGAGAACCCTTCACCAGTACCTAGGTTTATTTCTAAATTTTCATTCTTATTTATAATATAATCAATAGATGCTAAATGCCCCTCTGCTAAATCTGTAACATGAATGTAATCTCTAATGCCCGTGCCATCTGGAGTGGCGTAATCATCTCCAAAAACTTTAAGTTGATTTCTTTTTTCTAATGCAACCTCCATAACTAAAGGAATTAGGTTTTGTGGATTTGACTCTACTTGGAATTTCTTACAATCGCTGTCATAACCTGCTGCATTAAAATACCTTAAGCTAGCATATTGAATTCCTTTAAGTTTGCTGAACCATCTCAAATTTTGCTCTATTATTAATTTTGAATAACCATAATAATTGATTGGTATTAAAGGGTGATCTTCATCAATTGGCGTGTATTGTGGTGTGCCATATACAGCAGCGCTCGAAGAAAAAATTACATTTTTTATGTTATTTTTGACACAAGAATCAATCAAATTCAATCCACCAATAATATTATTTAAAGCATATTTCCCTGGATTAAGCATAGACTCACCAGCAGCTTTATATGCTGCTAAATGTACAGCTACATCAAAATTATCAGAAAGCATAACCGAATCAAGCTCTTTTTTAGATAATGTTGAGCCTTTATAAAAGGAAATATTATCATTTAAGTTTGATTTAAAACCTGATGACAAGTCATCAAAAACTGTTATCTCATTTCCTTTTTTAGAGGCTTCTAAGACAAAATGAGATCCAATGTATCCCGCACCACCTACAACTAAAATTTTCAATTAATGACCTCTTTAATACTTTCTTCGAATTTTTCAATTTCATCTCTTAATTTTGCTGCTTTTTCAAAATCTAGCTTTTCAGCTGACTTTATCATTTCTTTTCTTAATTCTATCAAAATATTTTCACGATCCTTAATAGTCATATCTTGAAATTCTGAATCAATAGAGATTAACTCATCGTCTTTATCACCCCCTGCAACTGAAGTAGATATTAAGATTTCATCAGTAGATTTACTTATGGTCACAGGAGTGATGTTATTTTCAATATTATACTTATCTTGCAATACTCTTCGCCTAGATGTTTCCTGTATTAAGTTCTTCATTGCATCTGTGATTTTATCCCCATAAAGAATTACCGTGCCATTTACATTCCTCGCCGCTCTTCCAGCCACCTGCAGTAAACTACTTTTTGATCTTAAAAATCCTTCTTTGTCAGCATCTATAACAGCAACTAGACTAACCTCTGGTAAATCTAAACCTTCTCTCAATAGGTTAATTCCAACTAAAACATCAAAATTTCCTATCCTCAACTCTCTTAAAATCTTTACTCTTTCAACACTATTTATATCAGAATGAAGGTATCTAACTTTTATATTAACCCCACTAAGGTAATCTGTTAAATCCTCAGCCATACGTTTTGTTAAAGTCGTAACTAACACTCTCTCTTTGTTTCTTGCTCTACTTCTAATTTCCCCAATTAAATCATCAATTTGACCTTTTGATTTTTTAACTACTACTTTTGGGTCAAGCAAACCGGTTGGCCTAAGTATTTGCTCTACCACAACGCCATTGCAAAATTCTAATTCAGTATCTGATGGGGTTGCAGATACAAATAAAATCTGATTCTGGGCCTCTATAAATTCTTCATATTTCAAAGGTCTATTATCTAGAGCACTAGGCAATCTAAAACCATGTTCAACTAGAGATAATTTTCTAGCTTTATCTCCATTGTACATTGCCTTTATTTGAGGAAGCGTAACATGAGACTCATCTAAGATTGTTAGAAAATCATCTGGAAAAAAATCTATCAAAGTAAATGGTTTTTCTCCTTCTTTCCTACCGGCAAAATACCTTGAATAATTTTCAATGCCTGAACAATATCCTAATTCAATCATCATTTCAATATCAAAATTCGTCCTTTGTTCTAACCGTTGTGCCTCTAATAACTTATTATTTGACCTTAGAAAATTTAGTCTATAATTTAATTCTGTTTGAATTTGATCAATGACTTTTAATGTTTTTTCTTTATCAGTAACAAAGTGTTTGGCAGGAAAAATTACAGTCTTTTCCAACTCTTCCGTTACTTCACCAGTTAAGTAATCGAATTTTGAAATTGTTTCAACTTCTGTACCAAATAATTCTATTCTTATACAAAGATCTTCATAAGCAGGAAAAATTTCAATCACATCACCAAGTACTCTTACATTTCCCCTTTCAAGTATCTGATCGTTTCTTGAATAATGAATGTGAACTAAATCAGAAAGTAAATTTTTTCTATCTAAATTTTCTCCGCATGTCACACTTACGGAACCTTTAATGTATTCATCCGGAGCGCCTAGTCCATATATACATGAAACCGAAGAAACTACGATCACATCTTTTCTAGACATCAAGGAGCTAGTGGTTTTTAATCTTAGTTTGTCAATTTCTTCATTAATTGACGCATCTTTTTCTATATAAGTATCTGTAACTGGCAAATATGCTTCTGGCTGATAATAATCATAGTAGCTTATAAAATACTCAACAGCATTATTTGGAAAAAGTTGTTTCATTTCACCATACAACTGAGCAGCCAATGTCTTATTATGAGACATAATTAAAGTAGGCCTTTTTACTGATTGTATGACATTAGCCATTGTAAATGTTTTACCTGAGCCAGTAATACCAAGTAGAGTAGTATATGATTCATTAGCATTCAACGATTTGATTATTTCATCAATTGCTAAAGGTTGATCACCTTTAGGAGTAAAAGAAGATTTCATTTTAAACTCTGCCATAATGGCGAATTTACTTAATATAACGAAGAACGGTCAATGGCAGACTTAATGTAAATTATGTAGTATTTTTTAAAGATAATGCAGTTGCTACTATCTCACCACTCAGCTTTTCAGATAACCCTATTTTTTCAGCGATTGACTTAGGTGTTTGCTTTGCAATATCTTCAGTGCCATCATACTCAGTTAATAATTTTTTTAATGTTATTTTTCCCACTCCTTTAATGTTTGAAAGAGGAGATTCAGTCATAGTTTTTTTTCTTTTTTGTTTTTGAAAAGTTATAGCGAACCTATGTGCCTCATCTCGAATTCTTTTCAATAGAACTAATCCTGAAGAGTTTTTATTAATAATTTGTGCCTCAGGATTACCTGGGATAAATATCTCTTCAAGCCTCTTTGCTAAACCAATAACATTAATATAATCTAACCCTAGCTCTCTTAAGGCAGACATAGCCATGCTTAATTGGCCCTTTCCACCATCAATTAAAATAAGATCAGGAAATTCAGAGTTTTCTTTTTGGAGCCTGGTATACCTTCGAGAAACAACTTCTCTTATTGATGCAAAATCATCAATATTTTCTACTGATTTAATTTTATATTTTCTGTAGTTGCTTTTTTTAGGCTTCCCATTAATAAATGAAACCATTGATGCCACTGTATTTGTGCCTCCTAGATGAGAAATATCAAATCCCTCAATATTTCTGGGAGGGGCATCTAAGCTTAAATCACTTTGCAATGATGTGACTGAATTTGGAGTGTACATTTTGTATTTATTTTTTCTTAATATCCAGTCATTTAGTAAAAGTTCTGCATTTTTCATAGTAATCCTAAGCTCTTTTGCTTTTTCACCTATCTGGGGATAATCAAGTTTTACTTTCGAGCCCCTCTGTCTGGAAAGCATATCTAAAATATTTTTCTCATCAATTAGTTTAACAGGTAAGGAAATATTTGAGGGAATTAAATTACTTCCCATGTAAAACTGAGTTATTATAGAACTATATGATTTTTGCTCATTTGAAAAAATATTTTGTAAAGAAATTTTCTCCCTGCTGTATATAAATCCATTTCTTACTCTTATTACTACAGCTACTCCGATACCGTCTTTTTTTGCCAAAGCAAATATATCTCTTTGATCAAAGACCGAGTTAGTTGAGCTTTTTTTTGAACTAAAATTTTGAACTGCCCTTAATTGATCTCTAAAAAGAGCGGCCTCTTCATATAATAAATTTTTTGAGGCATAGTTCATTTTTTGTTGTACGTAGTTTTCTATTTCTTTTGTGCTTCCTTTCATAAAAGAAATAATATGCATAATCATTTCATTGTATTTTTTTTCTGAAACAAGCCCCTCACAAGGCCCCTGACACCTTTTAATGTGATAATCTAAGCATATAGATATCTTTTTTTGCTCGATTATTTTACCATCAATGAAATAACTACAACTTCTAATCGGAAATACTTTATGTATTACTTTTAATATAGTTCTTAATCTTCTAGAATCTGTGTAAGGACCAAAATATTTTGACCCATCTTTTTTTATTTTTCTCGTTAATATGACCTGAGGGTAGGGTTCTTTTGTTATTTGAATGTATGGGTAGGTTTTATCATCTTTCATTAAAATATTATACTTAGGCCTTAGCTTTTTTATCAAATTAGCCTCTGTTAGTAATGCCTCAACTTCATTTTTAACAATTATCCATTCAAAACTTTCTGCATTTTTCATCATGGAAATAGTTTTTGATGATTGTGTTTTTGAATTTTGAAAATATGATCTGATTCTATTTTTTAAGTTTTTTGCTTTCCCTATGTAAATGATCTTTTCATCTTTGTTTTTAAATTTATAGACGCCTGGAAGAGTTGGTAAATTTTTTAATTGTTCAGAATTTTTTTTCATTTAAAAAAATTAATAAATGAGAATGTTTATTTAGGCTTCTCAGCTAGCTCAACCAATACACCACCTGTTGACTTTGGATGGATAAAAACAACCTTATAACCTTCAGCACCAATTTTTGGTTTATCATTAATTATTATGATATTTTTTTCTTTAAGCTCTTTTATTGCTTTAATTATATTATCTACCTCTAAACAGACATGATGTATTCCTGCGCCCTTATTTTTAATAAATTTTTCAATTACCGAATTTGATGAACTAGCACTTAAAAGTTCAATTTTTCCTACTCCAGTATCAAAAATAGTTGTTTTGACTTGTTCAGACTCTACCACTTCTGTATGAGTATGAAGTATCTTTAAAATATTTCCCCAAAATGAGGATGTTTTATTTAAATCATCTACAGCAATGCCGATATGTTCAATTCCTAATATTTTCAATTTAAAATAAACCCGATTTCTTTTTTTTCAGCTTAACACCTAAGCCAGCTTTTAATGATGATAACTTTAAACGTCCTGAATCAATTTCAACTCCATCATAAGGATCATCCTTTATCAATAGGTTGCCATCTAAATCTACATAATCACACTGACTGGATAAATGAGCTGCTGCAGTAATAGCAATTGAAGATTCAACCATGCACCCAAGCATAATCTTAAAATCAAGTTTTTTTGCCAATTTGATCATTTTTAAAGCCTCATCAAGACTACCACATTTCATTAGCTTTATATTTATGCCATCAAAAACTTCCCTTAAAGCATTTAAATCATTTGATGTGACACTATTTTCGTCAGCAACTAATGGAAGCGGTGAAACAGATCTTAACTTTTTTGTGTCTTCTAGATTTAATGCAGGAAAAGGCTGTTCAATAAACTCAACATTTTGATCTGCAAGCCAAAATACCATGTTTTTCGCAGTTTTATAATCCCACCCTTCATTGGCGTCAATTCTGATTAAATTATCTGTTCTACGTCTTATTTGTCTTATTATTTCCTTATCATTATGAGGAGTGCCTAACTTGACTTTTAGAATTGAACATTTTTTACTTTCTTCAAGTTTTGAATCAAGTTCATTTAATTCTCCAATTGAAATTGTATAGCTAGTTTTAGGAAGAATTTTATTTTCGAAATCAAACGATTTATAAAGAGGAATATTTTTTTTTTGGGTGCATAAATCCCAAACTGCCATATTTACAGCTGCTTCTAATGATGCAATTTTTCTTAACTGAGGCTTCAAAAAATCCCATAAATGCTCTCTAGACTGATAGTTTTCTGGCACTTGAATCCCACTTTCAAGAACAGATAAAATTAGTTCGGAAGATTCACCATATCTTTTTGAAGGTGCTGCTTCGCCTCTTCCAATGAAATCTCCATCCATTAAGTATATATAAATTATATCATAGTAATCATTCGAACTTCTAGAAATCCCAAAAGAATGAATCAAATTAATTCTATTTTTTGAAAAACTTAACTTCATCATCTAAATTAAATTATAAATAGATTTAATTAAACCCGCATCGCCGAACCTAATTAAATCAGTTGTTGGAAGATTGTACATAGTTTCATAATCGTTTATAATATTTAAAGCGTCTTTATCATTTATTTCATACGTTAACAAGTTAATACCTATGAAGGAAGTTTTTTTAAATGGGGACATTAAATCAATATGAAGCTGCATAAACTCTTTAATATTCGGAAGAGGTTGTCCCATTACGTCCTTAGATCGAGAGGGATCATGTGTTAAAATGAAATAATCAGGCATACAGCCATGAATTAAACCCAAAGTCACGCCAGAATATGCATAATTTGATAATGCCCCTTGCCCTTCGACTACAAACAAATCCGTTTCGTCTTTTAATTTGCTATCAATGAGATTTTCTACCTCTCCAGACACAAAGTCTGAGACTACAGCATCTATCGCAACACCATCTGAAAGAAATATCCCTGTTTGACCTGTACCAATAAATTCTACATTTTTATCTAATTTATTTAACCTAGATTTAATTTCCCATGCGGTTGTCATTTTTCCTGTGTCGCAATCGGTACCGACTACTAATGTAACAGGCGTATTTCGATTAAGCCAAGACCCTTTTGAAAAATTTGGCGGATCAGGCGGTTTTCGTAAATCAATAATGCTTGAACCGTGCTCATTGGCGAGATCTTTTAGGTATTTATCCTCGGATAAGAACTGATGCATTCCACTAATTATATTAATACCATTTTTAATGGCTTCTTCAATTTCGAGATACATTTCGTTACTAAAAATTCCTCCTTGCGGAGCATTGCCAATTACTAGGTGATCAGGGTGATATTTTTTTGCATCATTAAATGATTCTACTACAGGTATAGATTTACCAATGCCAATAACATCTTTAGATGTAAGTCCCTTTTTTTCTGGATCAATAACGGCAACAACTTCATTCTGCCTATAACGAATGAGCATATTACCTGTTTTATTTTCAATGTGGTTGAAAGAATTAATTGCTAAAACAACAAAGCGAGACATAAAAATCTAATATTTAGGCGGTCTTTTTTCTATAAAAGCTGATAACCCTTCAAAAGTTTCCTCAGAGTCAAACAATTCAGAGAACTTTTTTGCCTCTATTTTCAAACCAGCATCAGTTGGTATATTTGCACTAACGTTTATTAAATTTATAGCTTCAGCTACTGCACTTGAGCTATTTCCTATTATTAATTTAGCAATAGTCTCACACTCAGAAATTAGATTTTCTTTTTTAACAACTTTATTAACTAGACCTATTTCGAGTGCTCTTTTTGCAGAAACATTTCTCCCAGTTAAGATCATTTCGCTAGCTATCCCTTTACCAACTATATTTGGCAATCTTTGAGTACCACCCCATCCTGGAACTAAGCCTATTTTTACCTCAGGTTGAGCAAAGATAGCCTCTTCAATAGCTAACCTTAAATGGCAAGCTAGCGCAATTTCCGTACCTCCCCCAAAAGCATAACCATTTATTGCAGCTATTATTGGCTTTTTGGAATACTCGATTAATTTTGTAAGACTATGACCTTTTTCAGCAAAGCTTAGAGCCTTTTTTGCATCCATTTGTTGCATTAGTTTTATATCTGCGCCTGCTATGAATGCTTTATGCCCAGAACCAGAGATAATAATTACTCTCACCTTGGGATCAGAGGTAAGATCATTAATTTTTGATATAAATTCATCCAAAACCTGGTCATTCATTGCATTTAAGAATTCAGGTCTATCAATATTCAAATATCCAATTGATTTGTTAACTGATGTCTCTAT
>MDSV01189663.1_pt1 | contig 11121 bp, 9 predicted proteins | sample 810851 | NCBI WGS metagenome assembly MDSV01 (sample SAMN05326640, study PRJNA326480) | marine metagenome | isolation source: seawater | place: Atlantic Ocean: North East | collected 2012 | reverse complement strand
CATGGTACTTTTTAAGGTATCCATCATCTAAATGTAAAACAAAACCATTCGAAAAAGAAAAAGTTAATAAATGGTTACCTGTTGATCAATATGTAGGAGGTGTGGAACACGCAATTTTACACTTGCTTTATGCAAGATTTCTAACCAAAGCTCTCAGGGATAACAAACTTTTTGATATTGATGAACCATTTAAAAAGCTTTTAACTCAAGGGATGGTTCAATCTGCAGCTTATAAAAACTCAATAACTGGGAAATATGTAGCACCAGCAGATATTAAAGATTTAACGAATCCTATTGATCCTGAAGACAATTCAAAACTGGAAATACTTTTTGAAAAAATGTCAAAATCGAAATATAACGGGATTGATCCTGAATCTGTTATACAAAAATATGGTGCAGATACCGCAAGAATGTTTATATTATTTAAGGCGCCTCCTGAAAAAGACCTTGAGTGGGGTGATTCTGATGTTGAAGGACAATATAGATTTTTATGTAGGATTTGGAAACTTTTCACCGATTACACAAATAATCAATATTCAGATACTTCAGAGAAATATGATCAAGAAAAAGAAAGTTCCTTATTAAAATCTTTAAATATTGCAATAAAAGAAATTACTAATGATATTAAAAATAATCAATTTAATACTGCTATATCTGAATTAATGAAATTCTATAATGCACTCTCTTCTAACCTTTATCTTGTAAATAAAGAGATAAGAAATGATGCTCTTAAGAAGTTTTGTATTTTATTAGCTCCATTTGCTCCCCATATTGCTGATGAAATTTGGCATTTAATTGGTAATCCAAAATCTGTACATATAGAGAATTGGCCATTTTTAAACGTTGAAGCCTTAAAAGAGGATAGTTATGAATTAGTTATCCAAATAAATGGAAAAGTAAGAGATAAACTAAATTTGAGAATTGAGATCTCTGAAGATGAAATTAAAAAACGAGCATTAATTAGACCCAATGTAAAAAAATGGATTGATCAAAAAACTATAAGGAAAATAATAATTGTAAAAGGAAAAATTTTAAATATTGTTGTTTAATATTTAACTAATCTTTTTTATTGACAATGTACTTGGTTTTGACCAATCTCCTTTAATAGAATAATCATCATTTCCAAAACACATTTGACGAATTATGAAAAAAATTGGTTCAGATGATGAATTGCGAACAAGAGAAGTAATTTCTTTGATCGTGAATTCATCGCCATTACTTAAAATTTCAGTAACTTTTTTTTGAAATTCAATTATTTCTGAAGCAGCTTTTTTACCTGCTTCAACACCTGGTTGATCATAAGCATTTATATCAACTAATTCTGCGTAGAAAGAAACAGCTCTTTCAAATAAAGCAATTAATGCTCCAAGAGTTAAACAATTTAATTTATCTAATGTAATTGTGATGCTTTGTCTATTTTCATTAGATAGAGCAGATCTTGTACCTTGTAAAAATCCAGATAAAAATTCTTTAGGATTTTCAGATTCAAAATATTTTTTACTATCAGGAGTGTCTAATGATTCGATAAAAATGCAAAAGAAATTATCAATACCATCTCTCAACTGTTGAACATATGCATGTTGATCAGTGGAACCTTTATTACCAAAAACAGATATCCCTTGATGAACTATTTCTCCCTTCCGATTAAATTTTTTACCCAGCGACTCCATAACTAGCTGTTGAAGATATTTACTAAATACCTGTAACCTGTCTCTGTAAGGTAATACAACCATATCTCTCTTGCCTAATCCATTTCCAGAGAAAAACCAAGCTGATGATAATAAAGCTGCAGGATTATTCTTAATATTTGTTTTACGAGTTAATTCATCCATTATTGCAGAACCCCTAATAAATTCCGAAATATCTTGATTAATAAGGGCTAAAGGAAGTAAGCCAACTGAACTAGTAATACTAGTTCTTCCTCCAACCCAATCAGGAAGATTAAAAATTTTTAACCAATTCTCTGATTGTGCTTTTTTATATAATTGACTATTTTTCATCGTGATAGCTATTGCACTAGAGTTCCACTCAAGATTTTTATTCTCTACATGTTTCTTAATTATATTCATTGCTATTTTTGGTTCAGGTGTTCCCCCCGACTTACTTACAACGACAAATAATGTTGTGTCCAACTTATCAGATAATTCATCTAATTTCTCACTAATTAGGAATGGATCAATATTATCGATGTATGAAAATTTTAATCCTACAGAATTCTTTTGTAATGCCTCAGTTATTAATAATGGACCTAAACCACTTCCTCCAATACCTATCCATAAAACGTTAGTAAAAGTTTGTTTTTTATTATTAACAATTTTGCCGTTCAGTATTTCTTTTCCAAAATAAGAAATATCCTTAATTTCATTTATAATTTCTTCCTTAATGAGATTATTTGGTGCTATTGAGGGATTTCTTAACCAATAATGTCCAACTTGTCTATTCTCATCAATATTTGATATTGCTCCAGATTCTAATGACTCAATGGATGAAAAAACATTTATAAATTTTTTTTCAATAGATGTAATCTGTTCATGAGTGAAATTTATTTTACTAATGTCTAGCCAAATATTTAATTGTTTATCGAACCATAGGTAGTTGCAATATTTATCCCACCTATCAAAATCGTTATTCATTTTATATTTTTTGATTATTTCTAATATTTTTTAATTATATCTAGTTTATCGTAGGTAAATTATAATCATTTCAATTTATTTAGTTATATTATTTTTAAATAATAATGTTTGTGAATTTAAATAATTACTATTAGAGGTTTTATTTATATTTATCTCATTTATCATTTAAATAAAAATATCAGATTTTGGATAAGTCATTCAGTTATTTAATTTCACCATCAATTTCAAAGCTTAGAGAATTTTCACCTAAATTGAAAATTGCGGTTTTAGCATCAGGTGATGGTTCAAATTTTCAAGAATTAGTTAACCTTTCTAAATCAAATAATTTTGATATTGATATAAGGATTTTAATTACTAACAATTCGAATGCTGGTTGCATATTAAAAGCAAAAAAATCGAATATTTCATACAAGATAATTAAGACTGCTGATTATGAAAATAAAGAATTATTTGAGGATGAAATTATAAGTACAATAAAAGATCATAATGTAGAGCTTATTGTTATGGCTGGCTGGATGAAAATCATGTCACCGAAATTTGTAAATTCATTTAATAATAAAATAATAAATATTCATCCATCTTTACTTCCATCATTTAAAGGTAATAATGCAATAAAAGAGGCTATTTTAAGTGGCTCCAAAATTACTGGTTGTTCCGTACATTTTGTTGCCCCAGAAGTTGATAGCGGTTCTTTAATAATGCAAGCAGCATTATCAATTTCTAAAAAAGATAATATAGAGGCAATAACTAAGAAAATTCATTTACTGGAACATAAAATTCTACCCCTCTCAATTTCTCATGTTGGTTACTTAATTAGAAATAGTATTAAGGGTAATGATTAACCATTTCTAGTCCATTATTTAATGGCAAACCTGATATAAGATTAAGATTTTGTACAGCTTGACCAGTTTGACCTTTAATTAAATTGTCAATGGCAGATAAAATAATAAATCTTCCATTCCTATTATCTACCTTAACGGATAGATGAATTTCATTTGTATTCCTTACCCACTTCGTCGAAGGATATACATCAACTGGTAATACTTTAATATTTGAATTATTTCTATAGAAGTTATCTAATAGAATTCGACAATCAGAAGAAGTTAAACCTGGATCCCTTAATCTTCCATATATAGTGGAAAGCATTCCTCTTGTCATTGGCATTAGATGCGGAGTAAAAAGTAGTTCAATATCACTGCCAGTAATTAAACTAGCAATTTGTTCAATCTCGGATGAATGTCTGTGATTTATCAATCCATATGCAGAAAGACCATCTCCACATTCTGAAAATAATAATTTTTGATTTGCTTCTCTTCCCCCGCCTGAAGTCCCACTTTTGGAATCTATTATTATGCCTTCATTATCAATTATTCCTTGTGATAGAAGAGGAAATAGGGGAATTAATGCTGAAGTAGGATAACAACCTGGACATGCGACTAATCTAGCATTAGAAATATCATTTTTGTTAATTTCAGGAAGCCCATAAACTGCTTCCTTACACAAATCATAATCATCTCTATTATAAATTGCTGCCTCATTAGAGTAAACTTTTTTCCATTCATCTAGAGATTTGTATCTATAATCTGCTGATAAATCTATTACCTTCAGACCTTTTTCTAATAAACCTCTAGTTAATGTAGATGAAATTCCATTAGGTAAGCAGAGTAATGCGATGTTAGCTTTTTCAGCAATACTATCAATTGATATTTTTTCTATTAAATTGTCTGATTCTAAATTTATAAATGGAAAATTATCGCTCCATTTTGAACCTGATGATTTATTACCGCCAAGATATGTGATTTTATAATTTTTATTATCCCTTAATAGATTTACTGCTTGTATTCCTCCGTAACCAGTAGCACCAACTATTGCAACATTCATTTCTCTTTATTAGCAGACTTTAAGTTAGGATTATAAGTGTTTAGATAAATAATAATTAAACACTTTTTTCTATATTGAATAGTAATAATGAAAGAATCAAGTCCCACATCAAATAATGGAACATTTTTGGATAATAAAGAAGATTTTAATATAGAGTTTGATCCTATAAGCGATGCATTAGCCGCTATAAGAAATGGTGAATGTATAATTGTTGTTGATGACGAGAGGAGAGAAAATGAAGGAGATTTAATTTGCGCTGCTCAGTTTGCAACACCTCAACAAATTAATTTTATGGCCACAGAAGGTAGAGGTCTTATATGTTTAGCAATGCAAGGAGATAAATTAGATGATTTAGATCTTCCATTAATGGTTGATAGAAATACTGACGAAAATCAAACTGCCTTTACTATTTCAATAGATGCGGGTCCAGAGAATAATGTAACCACAGGAATATCAGCTGAAGATAGAGCTAAAACTATACAAGTAGCAATCAACCCTTCCACTAAGCCTGAGGACTTAAGAAGGCCTGGACATATATTCCCATTACGAGCAAAACAAGGCGGAGTATTAAAAAGAGCAGGACATACTGAGGCAGCTGTAGACATTGCTGCAATGTCTGGTCTTTACCCTGCTGGGGTTATTTGCGAAATTCAAAATCCTGACGGTTCTATGTCTAGACTTCCTCAACTTAAGGATTATGCAAAGGAATGGGGGATGAAACTAATATCTATTGCTGACCTCATTAGCTACAGATTTCAGAATGAAAGATTCGTATTTCGAAAATCTGATGCTGTTCTTCCAAGTATTTTTGGTAATTTCAAAGCTTATGGATACATAAATGAATTGGATGGATCCGAACATGTTGCATTAGTAAAACAAAAGTCGAATAAATTAAGTGAACCAGTTTTAGTAAGAATGCATTCGGAATGTTTAACAGGTGATGCCTTCGGATCATTACGATGTGATTGTAGGCCTCAGCTTGAAGCAGCACTATCCAGGATAGAAAAAGAAGAGGAAGGAGTAGTTGTTTATTTAAGACAAGAGGGAAGAGGCATTGGTTTGATAAATAAATTAAAAGCTTACAGCCTTCAAGATGGTGGATTAGATACTGTTGAAGCAAATGAAAAATTAGGTTTTCCTGCTGATCTAAGGAATTATGGCGTTGGAGCTCAAATTTTAACAGATCTTGGTATTAAAAAGCTGAAGCTTTTAACAAATAATCCAAGAAAGATTGCTGGATTAGGTGGTTATGGAATAGAAGTTACTGAGAGAGTCCCATTAGTAATATGCCCCAGCGATCATAATGTTGAATATCTAAATGTAAAAAGGAAAAAACTTGGTCACATGTTAGACGACGATAAATTAAATTCTAGAAATATTGATCCGTACATAGCTATTTTTCTCGATGGTGACTATAAATCAATTGATTTAGTAGCAATTAAAAATAAAACTTCTGAATTTTGCAAAGAAAATAACATAAATATCATTTTAGAAAGTTCTCCAAGATTATTAGCTTTTTGGAATAGACCAAAATTAGTATGGAGAATATTACATGATAAAAAAAGGGAAACTTTCACGGTAAACGATAATGAAATTAATAAGATAGAAATCCTCATTAATTTATTAATAGAATTTAGTAAAAACTCGAAAGTAGGTATACTTATTTCAAAAAATATTGAACAGGCATTGCATCCAAAAAATAGCATTAAATTAATTAAAACTAAGTTTAATATTAACAATGAAGTTTTATATGCATCTACTAGAAAATTTAATCTCGACAAGGAAACCTTCAGTATTATATTTCATGAAAAATGACCTTAAATTAAACTAGACTTGCTTTAATGATTTTAGTTCCGTTAGTGAGTTTTAAAACTATATCCATATCATCTGTTTTTCCAAAAACAGTATGAACTCCATCTAAATGAGGTTGTGCCTCATAAACTATAAAGAATTGACTCCCTCCTGTATCTTTACCTGCATGTGCCATCGAAAGTGAACCTTTAATATGTTTTTTTGAGTTAATTTCACATTTAATATTATATCCAGGACCTCCTGTTCCAGGCATCCCTGAGGCTCCTGAACGGGTATTAGGGCAACCTCCCTGAGCCATAAAGCCAGGGATAACACGATGGAATGCTAAACCATTATAAAAACCTTCACTTATTAGTTTTGTGAAATTATTAACAGTATTAGGCGCTTCATTAGAAAAAAATTCTATATTAATATTTCCTGCATCAGTTTCAAATAAAGCTTTAGTCATTTTTAAATTAAATCATTATTTTTATACTAGACGTTAAAGTAGTTTTTCAAGGTTCTCCTTAATGGAATTTAAATCAATAGTATCCTCATTAGTTTTATTCTGATCCCAATTTTCCACTTCTAGATTTTTTTGAGGTGGTGAAATTAATAATCTATCTTCTGCTGTTTTTGGAACAAAATTTTTTTCTACTAATTTACATTCATAATCTAACTTAGTACAAAAATCCTTAATTTCATCTATTTTTATCATCTCTACAGAAGGAATAGGAAAATCTTGAGCCTCTAATAAACCACAGTACCTCTCTGCATCATCTCTTTCTTCAAACATAAGAACTATAGTTCTTCCTTTCATTTCTATTGAATGTATTCCTTCTTGATCAGTACCAGAATTGTACAGTAAAACAAAAATATTCATAAGAAACTTTTTGTACAATTATATGATATTTAGTTACTTTTCAGAAAGAGATAATTCCTGAAGCCTTGTATATAAAGCTATTTCTTCATCATCAATATCTGCTGGAATAACTACAAGTATTTCAACATACTGATCACCAATATTATCACCGGAAATCAAACCTCTACCTTTAAGTCTTAGCATTCTTCCAGTTGAAGATTTTGGAGGGACTTGAAGAGTTACATTTCCATCAAGGGTAGGGACTTCAACAGCACAACCAAGAAGAGCATCAGGAGGAAATAACTCCAATTTATAAATAACACGTAAACCATCTATCCTTAAGCCCTCTTTAGTTTGAACCTTCAATTGTAAATAATGATCTTTTCCACCCTTTGCTATATTAGCTAGTCTTAATCTCCAACCATCTCCTGCAAACGGTGGCGTGTCAACTTCAACGACAGTTTGATCCTCAAGTTCAATTAATATTGAAGCCCCACTTAAAGCCTCATCAGGAGTTAATTCAATAATAGTCTCAATATCATGATGTAACTTTACTGGTGGTGGTTCTTCCGGAGAAGTTGCTGGATATCTATAATTTTCGAATTCTTCATCACCTAAATCTTCATCATCTTCTTCAAAGTTGACAGTGTTTGATTCGTCATAATCTTCATTTTTATTAATATCAGATTGGTATTCAAAACCAAACAAAGAATTTAAATAATCATTAAATTCAGGGAAACCTGTCGAAAAATTATTAATTTGGTCAGCATTATTATTTTTAAAATTCTCAGGTTTAATTCTTTGATCAGTATCTCTTAAGAATTCGTAAGCTTCGTTAATTAACTTAAATCTTTCTTCAGCATTAATGTCATTTTTATTTAAATCGGGATGCCATTTTCTCGCTTCACGTCGGAAGGCCTTTTTTAGAGATATATGGTCAAAATCATAGGGTAAACCTAGAATTGACAAATAATCTTGTTTAGAGGAAGTAGTCATTGTCCCACGGATCATCATCCCTAGAATTACCATACCTCGAATTTCTATAATTACTATTCATTTCATTATCCCAAGGATCATCATCCCAATAGTCATCTGAAAATAATTCATCTTTTAAAGATCCAAAAGTATTTTTAATTCCTTGTAAGGGATTATTATCAATCTTTTTTTCAGCAGCAAATCTTCTATTCAAGCCAAAAAGTGCTTCTTGCAAAGAACTTACAGATATTTCCAACTCTCGAGGATCATCGTCATCTATAAACTCTTCAACATCCTGAATTGCTAATTCTACCGCCCTTTGTTGACGTTCTGCTCCATAAGGACCAAATTCTAATGATGCATCTCTTAATCTTCGTTCGGCTTGAGCAATTAGAGTGAGAGCATTATTTTTTCTATCAATTACGGATCTTTTTTTCCTATCTTCCGAAGCTTTTGATTTAGCCTCGGCAATAATTGTATTAATTTCTTGTTCATTTAAGTTTGAGCCTCCTGAAATACTTACTGTTTGTTTTCTACCTGTTGTTCTGTCTGTAGCACTTACCTCCAACAAACCATTTGCATCAATGTCAAAGGCAACTTGAACTTGCGGAATTCCTCTTGGGGCAGGTGGTATCCCAGATAATCTAAATTTTCCTAGTGATTTATTTTCTGAGGCAAGGGGTCTCTCACCTTGTCTAACTTGTACAACAACAGAAGACTGATTAGATTCTGAAGTACTAAATACATCTGATTGTCTAACTGGAATTGGAGTATTTCGAGGAATAAGAACTTTCATCAAACCACCTATTGTTTCTAAACCTAAAGATAATGGGGTTACATCATTTAAAAGTAAATCTCTTAAATCTCCACTTATAATTCCAGATTGAATAGCTGCTCCAATGGCAACAACTTCATCAGGATTGACAGACTGGCAAGGTTCATTAGGTACAAGAGTTTTTACTAATTGTTGAACCATTGGAATACGAGTACTTCCGCCTACAAGTACAACTTCATCTATATCTTCAGGATTCCAACCAGAATCTTCTAACGCTATCTGGACGGGCTCTAATAATCTATCGAGAAGGTCTTGAGAAAGTGTTTCAAATAATTTTCTATCGAAATCTTCATCTATATGTAAAGGTCCATCATCATTAGTAGTAATGAAAGGTAAGGATATTTTTGTTTTTTGTAAACCTGATAACTCGCATTTAGCTTTTTCTGAAGCTTCAGTAAGTCTTTGTAGAGCTTGCCTATCTCGTCTAAGATCTATCTTATATTTAGCTAGAAAACGTTCAGAAAGCCAATCAACAATCTTTGAATCAAAATTATTTCCTCCAAGTTGAGTATCGCCGCAGGTAGCTTTTACGTCAAAAACTCCATTTGAAATTTTTAATAAAGAAACATCAAAAGTACCACCTCCTAAGTCAAAAACAAGAACATTATTAGAAGAACTTTTTTCAAAACCATAAGCCAGTGCCGCTGCGGTAGGTTCATTTAATATTCTATCTACTTTTATTCCAGCTAAAATCGCAGAATCCTTGGTAGCCTTTCTTTGAGATTCGTTAAAATAAGCAGGGACCGTAATTACTGCCGAATCAATTGTATCTCCTAAATAAGTCTCTGCATCATTAATTAATTTTCTAATTATTGAACTTATTAACTCTTCTGGAGCATACTCGCGTTCAGTAAATGGACTTAAAATTCTTACACTACCATTATCATTCGACTTGACATTGTAAGGTACAGAAATACTTGTTTCATCAAGTTCATCCCAATCTCGTCCTACAAATCTTTTTAAATTATAAAAAGTATTTTTAGGATTAAGAACAAGTTGTCTACGAGCTTGATCACCAATAACAATTTCAGAATTTTTAGTGAATCCAACTATTGAAGGTGTAGTTCTTGCACCTTCTGAATTTGCTATTACAACGGGGCGGCCAGCTTCTACAACTCCCACAACAGAGTTAGTAGTACCTAAATCAATTCCAACTATTTGCCCCATAGTATTATTTGATTAGTTAAATGTAATCCTTAAGCAATAATTTAATCAATTTAATTTATTTTACTATCTATATATAATAATAAAAATATCAAAATTTCAACTTAAATTAAATAAAAGAATTCAATTTTATTACTAAATAATTATTTTTTAAAGTCAATTTTCGTTAATTGCTATTAATTAGTAAAAAATGTAATTGATTATTTATATTTTTATCAATTAAAATGTAACGGAGAGAGAGGGATTCGAACCCTCGATAAAGTTGCCCCTATACAGCATTTCCAGTGCTGCGCCTTCAACCACTCGGCCACCTCTCCCAAGATCCATATCTTAACCTTTTTATATCCCATTATTGAGGAAAGTTACTTGAACAAGACTTATAAAGTCACCATAAAAAACAAAGAAACTGGTAAGACTTACTATGAATTCGTTGATAGTAATGAATATATTCTTAAGGAATTTGAGAAAAAAGGTTTAAGCCTTCCTTTTTCCTGCAGAAATGGTTGCTGTACTAGTTGCGCCGTAAAAATTATTACAGGAAAGCTTGAACAACCAGAAGCTATGGGTGTATCTCAGGCTTTAAAAGACAAAGGTTATGCACTTCTTTGTGTTTCTAAAGCAAAAGAAGATCTTGAGGTTGAGACAACATATTATGATGAGGTTTATGAACTACAATTTGGTCAATTTTTTGGCAAGGGTACTACTAGAAAAGCACCACCTTGGGAATTTGAGGAAGATTAATTATTATGTTTGAAATTCAAGATTTCCTTCAAATAAGTAAAGAAATAGATTTAAAAAATCTTACCGAAATAGCCAAAAAAAGTGCGCTAATTGGTAATGAAATTCTTATTAATAACTATAATAAAATTCAAACAATAACTTCAAAAGGGAGAAAAGGCGATTTAGTTACCAACGTAGATTTAGAAGTAGAAGAGAAAATTAAGGAGTACCTAACAATTAAAACCCCCGAAATTTCTATT
>MDSV01040996.1_pt1 | contig 11121 bp, 11 predicted proteins | sample 810851 | NCBI WGS metagenome assembly MDSV01 (sample SAMN05326640, study PRJNA326480) | marine metagenome | isolation source: seawater | place: Atlantic Ocean: North East | collected 2012 | reverse complement strand
TTTTCCAATTTAAAATCTATTAAATATACAAACACTAAATAAAAGGAACTGGTTAAATGGCTCAACAAAAAACAATTGTTATCACCGGCGGCTCATCTGGTATAGGTGCTGCTACTTGTGAAATTTTTATGAAAAAAAATGAACACGTAATAATGCTTGATACTAAGCCGCCTAGCGTCGAAGTATCAAGATATATTCCTTGCGACTTAGGCAGCATCGATTCACTTGATCAATCTATAAAATCTTTTTCCGAAATAGAAATTGATATTTTATTAAATATTGCTGGCGTTCCCGGCACTTTTGATCCTATGAAGATTATGGAAATAAATATATTAGGCTTGCAATACCTGACCGACGCTTTGAGTGATAAAATTAACACCAATGGCTCCATAGTAAATGTTGCTTCAATCGCTGGCTATAATTGGGCTAGAAACGCCGCGAAAATTAACGAACTAATAAATATCGCGAACCATGAGGAACGTAGAGAATGGGGTGAAGCGCTTGAAATGAATGGCGATGTAACTTATGCATTTAGTAAAGAATGTGTGGTGTTTTATACAATGCTACTAGCAGATAAATTGCGTAAGAAAAAAGTAAGATGTAATAGTGTTAGCCCAGGTCCGGTCTCTACCCCGCTTCTTCCAGAATTTAAGGCTCAAACAGCCGCTGGTCAAATCGATTGGTTAATTTCTGAAATTGGAAGGCCTGCTGAACCCGAGGAAATTGCTAATGCAATATATTTTTTAGCAAGTGACGCGGCATCATATATCAATGGGAGAGATATCATAGTCGATGGAGGACTCAGCTCAGGCCTAACAACGGGAGCCATAAACAAAAAAGATTCTCCCGCCTATCAAAAAAAGAAGCAAAATGAAAAATAAAACGCTGATATTAATAAATAATTCGAGGAGCAAAAACGCTCCATAAAAAAAATTATTAGTCAATTATTATGATATTCATTGCTTCTACGTCAAATGATGATCGATATTTAATTGCCGATACTTACCCACTTTATTACTTTTATTATCTTCCCTTAGGATCTTAAATGTGATAGTACTCATATGGGCTGTTTTAGTATTAATTATTTTATCTGATTGCAATTTTAGCATATTAGTTAAAAACCACGGTTTGTTCCAGTATGAGCGGTAATAAATAATGCTCTAACAAATAGTTTAAGGAAGTAGTCTAGTTTCATATTTAGACCTGTATTTTTGGGTACACTATATAAAAGAACTGAGTTTTACCATATGATAGCCGACTTAATTTCTAAAAACATAGATAAAATTTTATATTTTTCAATTGGATTAATATTTGGATTGATCCTATGTTCTATAGGTTTCATAGGGTTTATTATAGGCGTCCTACTTGGCATTGTTTTATCTGTCATAAGCAGCTCAGGCATAATTATTTTTATAGATAAATATAGATTAGGGGCGTTTACTTCTCTTAACCACTTTAAATATTTAAATGGATTTGATTTAGTCTTTATCTTCGGCACAGTATTGCTTCTTGTTTTTTACATTTTCTGCCTCTTTACTGGAAATCCATTTTTTACGGGAATTGGGATATCTGGAATTGTAGGATCAATAATTTTTCAACGCGGTTGGTGAAAATTAATTTAGAAAATTAATGAGAAATTCATCAAGATAGGTAGTTTTTGCCAACATAAGATTACATATAACCGAAAGCTTTCCTTAATTCATTGACAAATTCGGTCGGTCTTTCTAAAGCGGCAAAATGGCCGCCACGGGATAGTTGATTATAATAAACAAGGTTTTTATATCTCTCCTTACACCAACGCTCGGAGGCTCTGAAGATTTCTTTGGGGAAAATGCTTACTCCGCTCGGAATTAAAACCGGTTCATTAGATGTCGTGACTTTATTGAAACTTTCCCAATAAAAACGTGCAGACGAAGCTCCAGTCCTCGAAAACCAATAGTAGGAGATGTTATCAAATAAATCCTGTCGGCCAACTGCTGTTTCCAAGTCTCCCTTACAGTCACTCCATTGCCAGAATTTATCAATTATCCAAGTTGCTAGGGCCACGGGAGAATCAACTAATCCATAGCCTATAGTCTGTGGTTTAGTGCTTTGTATCTTGCTGTAACCAGAATCAGATGTCTTATAGTAATCAATTGCTTCCATGCATTTTAATTCAAATTCAGTCATATCTGTTTTAATGCTCTCGCTGGGATGCACCAGCGGCATATTAAGATGCAATCCTTTACAAAAATCAACTTCACTGATCCCAATTTGTGTTGTTATAGCAGAACCCCAATCGCCTCCCTGTGCATAATACGAGTCATAACCTAATCGCTTCATTAGCGTCGTCCAGGCTTTAGCAACTTTTTCAACACCCCAACCTCTTCTAGAAGGCTTTTTGGCAAACCCAAATCCAGGTAGGGTCGGTATAACCAAGTTGAAAGCGTCATTTTCGCTTCCGCCGTTCTGGATGGGGTTAACCAAATGATCAATAATTTTAATAAACTCAATCACAGAACCAGGCCAACCGTGCGTCAAAATAAGTGGCTTTGCCCGTTTACATTCGGATTTTTTGTGTATGAAAACTATTTCCTGTCCATCTATAAAAGTGGAAAATTGAGGTAACTCATTAAGGATAGATTCACACTCCTTCCAATCATAATCTGCCTGCCAATAATTTATTAAATCCATAGTATAGTCTAATGGAACTCCTTGTTCCCATCCATTCATTGTCGCGCTCTCAGGCCAACGTGTATCTTTCAACCGTTTCCTCAGTTCATGAATTTCACTTTCTGGTACATTTATTTTAAATGGGCAAATATCAGACATAATTTGGTTCTCAAAATAACGATCAAAAAACAGATTTAATCTAAGCTCACACACTCATCTGGAAATGACTCAATCAAGGCTTTTAAGTGTTTTGAAAAAGTCGGTTTCCTTGTAACGACTATTGATCTCACAGGGCAATTATTGAATAACGCCTTCATTGCAACCACTTTGGCATTCCATGTCTCTTCATCCATTAAGCCCTGCTGAAACTGATAAAAATCATTTTCATATAAAAACCATGCTATGTGCGCAGTATTTCGCAAAGCAATTTCCTCCAAACTTAGGTCACTTTTTTTCTTGCCCTCAAAATAAATTGATTGTACATCTACCCCTATATTATTCATGGATAAAATAACTGTGTTGCCCAGTGCAGATCTGGCTTGCTGTTGGCCTGCAATAGCAATTTTTTGAGTTTGCCGCATTTCCAAGCCTACAAAAATTAATGAGCTAATAATACCAAGCATTCCTATGACTTGAACTAGTATATTATTATTAATTCTCATATTTTAAATTTCCTTGTTGAAAAATTATTACCATCAAACGCGCGGTGAGCGTCGGTGGGAAGTGAACTTCTCAAATGCATATGCTTTAGAAATCAAATCATCTTCGCCGTATGGGATCCCCATAAATTCTAGTCCCACAGGTAGGGCTCCTACAAACCCTGCCGGAACCGTTATGGCGGGAAGCCAACTTTGGGCAGCAATTAGGGTATTAGTTGGATAAGTAAAGGTGGTCCATTTCCCATTATCCAATTCTTTTCGACTTGGAGTAGGTATACTTGTTGTTGGATACACAATAATATCGACTTCTTTTTTTCCCATTTCATTAAGTATCACCTGTTGAAATTTTTCGCGTGCTACATAGCGCTCAAGGTAATCCGATTCCTCCTCGGGATGACTTGGACCATTAGCGAGCATCTCAAATAGTTCAAGAGAGGGATGGTATTGTTTCCTATTATATATTTCTTCCACAGTCTTGATTGGCGCATCGCGTGTGGCTAAAAAATTATTAATATCGTACTTCGACCGAGTCACATAAAGGGAGGTCAGCTCGATATAATGGTCTAAATCTGAAATCTCTACGTCAACCAATATGGCACCAAGAGACTCAAGGTCACCAAGAGCTTTCCTTATCAGTTGATTAACACGGGTACTTCCGGCAAGTTGTAAACCTTCGAACAAACTTTTTAAAACGCCAACTCTTCTTCCCTTAAACCCTTCAACTTTAAGTGAATCAACATAGTTTTTATTACCTGATATAAGAGCTGACGACGTAAAAGGATCTTTATCATCAAATCCAACAATAACGTCTAGAACACGTGCCAGATCCTCTACTGTGCGGCACATTGGCCCGGCGGAATCTTGGAAAATCACTAAAGGCGACATTCCTGCCCTACTGACCATTCCCGGAGTAGTTTTTAGACCAACCAAATTATTACAAGAGGCAGGAAGTCGAATAGAACCGCCGGTATCTTCGCCAATACCAACCATAGCCAAGTTCGCTGCTATGGCAATACCAGTTCCTCCGCTTGAGCCTCCGGGATCATAAAGTAAATCATACGGGTTTTTTGAGACCCCATTTTTCGAAGAATAACCAAACCAGGACGTAGCAAAATCTGGCATAGTTGTTTTAGCTATGATGATTGCTCCAGCATCTTTTAACTTTTTGATGATTGTCGCGTCTTCGGTCGGGACATAACCGTCCATGGCAATAGAACCAAATGTTGTCATAACACCTGCTGTTTCAATCTGATCTTTCACAGCAATGGGTACTCCGTGAAGTGGGCCTTTTAATTCTCCTTCTAAATTAAGATATTCATCTAACATATTTGCTTCATGAAGAGCTTTTTCATTTATTGTAATAATTGAATTAAGTTTTGGTCCATTTTGATCTATATTTTTAATTCGAACTAAATATTCGTTTACTAACTCTGTCGCGGTAATTTTCTTTGAAAGAATAGCTGAGTGAAAATCGGAAATAGTTAATTCTTCAATTGGAAATTTCATAATTTAATCTTACTCCAGTCCATTTATCTTATCTATTTTAGTACCATTATTGAGTGATTTACACTACCGGCGCTATCTTGAAGTGCTAATCTCGTTAGTCAAGTACAAAATCTAGAACAGATTTGCTTTTGCTAAATGCGTCAACAGAAAATTAGCTCATAGCCGTTTCTATCGCCGTGACAAAAACCTGTTCATAAATGTATTCTATTCCAAGGAATATATTTATAAGAATTATTAAACTTTACAGATTCGTCTTGCACTCAGTGGAATAGTGAAACATAAAAAGCTGAAAGCACTAATAGGGCAAATAGTGGGGACGCCCACCTACTTATACGTTCTAAACGATACACATTATTCATTTTTTCATTCTGCAAATAATGATAACCGCCTGTTCCTATCAGCAAGTTAAAGGTAACCACTAAAGTTACCCATATAAACAAGGCATCTGTAAAATTAAGATAATGCGTACTAGGTAATTCCTCCGCAAGGGCAAACTTTAAGGCCGGAACAGTCAAAAAAAGAGTAAGCTGGCCGCCAACCTTCCAATCAATATTAACATCATGTCTTATCGGGAAATAGTGATTGAGTACGAGGGACAGTAAGACAATTGAAATAATAGGAAAAAAAATCTTCTGGCTGGAATCAAGAAACGAGTGGGAAACATTTACATGAGATATTAGGTAAGAAAAGGGTTCTTGCCCACCATGATTCAAACTAAATCTTTCCGTCGGCTCTAAACTTAACGAATCAACAATCCAATTTCCCTTCACCACTCTGTGCTCTTGCTCACCAGTATGAGGATATCCGAGGGAAATTGTATCGGCTTGAAATAACATTTTCTGCGTGTTACCCGAAAAACCAGCAATTTCCAAATATAAATCAAGATTACCAAAAGGAAACTGAGGCATCTCTCCATCGATACTTAAAGAAACCTCAAATCTTTCAAACAACTCTAACTGGTTATTATGAACGCCTAAAGTTTTAACTTGCACCGTTCGCGGGCCTTCTGAGTTAGCAATATAAAACTCGGGGTGCCATATTTTTTTGAGAAAAGAATTTAGCCTAGTACCGTGGATGGTTGTAGATCCGAATCGACTCTTGAAATCATCTACGGCACCATTCCAGCTCATTATCATCTCTACTGTAGCTTTGAAATGCCCTTCACTAAGATCTATTCTTGATATTTCACTAAATACTAATTTAGTTCGGACTAAATATTGATTAGTATCATGTTCGGTATTAATTTTTGTCAAACTGATATCATTAGCCTGAATAGCAAAAATAGATTTACTGTAAGTAAACAGAATGATTAGGAAAATTTTTAATAGTATATTCATAGTTGTATTCTTTAAACAAAGTAAATATAGCACGAAACTTCATATTCCGGACACAAATAGATCTTAGGGGCGGTGAATTAAAGGGATTATTAATTGAGGAAGATAATTTAAGGCTAAGGCTATTTAACTGAATTTGATTTAGCTTCAATCATAGTCACAGTATTGCTACTTATCTTTTATAAGCTATGTCCCTTAACTGATATTTTATTTTTAATAGAAATTAGACTTTCCGTATTTACATCATTAATCTTTCAAAATCATTTGTAAAAAGTGGTTGAAAAAAATTTTATGCTACATTTAATTACTCTTTTAATATTTAAAAAATCTAAACTTTTATTGGATTATTATATTGTTTTATAGATCTACTTAAATAGATCAACGCATTTATCAAAAGATTTTGATAAATGATTTTTCGCAGAACGAATTAAAGGGCTCCACAAAGGTGTTTTTGCATTCAACTTTCTGGTGCGTTTCCCATCTTTATGTAAAACAGTAGCAGGATAATACTTCCCACCATAAATTGCTGCACGAATTCCTTGATTCGATAATTGCTTTTCGATACCCTGCGATTTTTCGCTTATTTCTATAAATTTTAATGCTTCTTGGATGTATTTTTTTCTGTCTATTATATGCGGATTGTTACTTACCCCATTGGTCAAACAATAAGGAATATCTCCGTGTTTAATTTCTTTTAAATTTATATCGAATTTTCTCGGTATATTAGACCTTTTATTAAATCTAAAATGCGTTATTCTTTCATTGTAAATTAGTTCGATAATATCGCCTAAACTGTGATTTATTGTAGGCAAGAATTCCCAATCATGCTCTAACATAAAAATAAAGTCAGAATTACTTTTCTTTATAGCTCTCACATATCCCTCTGATAGGGATTTTGACAAGTTCACTATGGGGAAAATTTTTTTTAAATTAGTAATGTATAAACTAGCTCTATCCAAATATGGGCTTGGATCACACCAAACCTCAATCTTAATACTATTATCAAATGCTGTATTAAATGATAGGACAGTGTTTTCTATCATTTCTGTGGATGGTGAGCTTATTGTTGAATTTGTAAAAACATGGAGTTCTATACTTTTCATTGCGATAGTCTACCACAAGTAAATTCGGCTATCGGGCGGGCCTTTTATTCAATTTCACGTTAAAAGATAACAGATTTTTTTTACACAAGTCTAGTAGATGACATTAAATTTTTAAATTTATGGAATCGCAACACCATGTTCATTTAAAATTTTTGAGGTCCACATTAAAGGGATCCCGATAATAGACGTATAATCCTCACAATCTATACTATCGAATAAGCTTATTCCCATGGAATCGAGTCGGCAAGACCCGCAACTATGTAGTGGTCGGTCGTATTCTATATATCTTAATATTTGTTCAGAGGACAATTGACGCATTTTCATCTTTGCAATAATTGTGTGAATATATACTTTATCCTTAACGCTAATTGCAGCTGACGTTATAACTTGATGCTCATTTCCGTTCAACATTTTTAGCTGTTTAAATGCATTTTCTTTTGTTTTTGGTTTGCTTACAATACTTCCGTTAAAGCTCGTTATGGTATCACCTCCTATAATTATAGCTTTATTAAATTGCTTGCTTATACTTTGAACTTTTGATCTTGATAGCTCTCTTGAAAGTTTCCAGTGATCGCTAATTTTTTGTTTTAATTTCTTTTCGTCTACAAGTGGAGGAATAACATCGAATGTAATATTAAGCCTTTGTAACTGCTGTTTCCTTGATATTGATGTGCTTGCAAGAATAATTTTTTTCATTTTAAATCGCCACTGATATCTAATTATTATAGCATTATACAAAAAAGTATATAAAACGGACCTACCATGAAGCACCATAACTCTAATTACCATTGCAAATGAATAAACGACGCTCATTAGGATTTGTATTATTTATAATAGGGATAACGTGGACCTACCATAAGCTGATAATATTTTAAATAAACACATGTGCTTTTTCTTCTAAATGTATATTCGCTATAATAGAGACATTTAGAACTTCAATCACTATATTGATTTCATACCTCTTTGTTCTTAGAGACTAGATCAATTCATCTACATTAAACGATTTATTGGATAACCTCTTCTCTAGGAATTTTTGCTGTTAAAAACACACCGTTATTTCGGTAAGCTAATTCACGCATAAGTGTCGGAAATCTATTGTCTATTCCCCATGGAAATCCAATACCGTGAATCTTTGCCCTCCTTTGTCCGTTTGGCTCTAAAGGATTTAATTTATTAACCATCTGAATAACTCGGTCATAGGATGCGCCAGTGAAATCGTCGCCCATAACGTAAATTGACGCTTGCTTTTTTGCGTGAAATCGCAAAGCCCTTTCAAGACCCTCGGAGGGACTGCTGTTAGAATAAGGTGACCAGGTGAGCAATTTTTGCACGATTCGATCACGGACTAATTTTGTATCGGGGATCCAAGAAGATGAATATCCTTCCAACAAATACTCCCCATTATCACTCATAACTTGGATTCCCTTTATTTTAGGATGTATTTTGAGAATCGCTTGTATTTGCTGAATAACAACATTCCAATAACGTTTCATACTTCCAGACGTATCAATAATAAAAACGACGTAATCGCGATCAACAGGAATCCCACCTGAGAAAGTTGACTGTACTTCTCTGATATTTTTTTCTTTTTTTATTTTGTTTTCGTTCGCAGCAATAGCTAATCTCTGTTCTTTGTTTTTTGATTCTAATTTTTTTAATCGATTTTCAATCGCTGTCCGCTCGAATTCTAATTTCTCAATTTTGCCTTCGAGTTCAGCAATTTCCATTGATGTATTTTGTTCGTAACCTGATACATTTTTTGAGGTGGACTCTTGTTTAAGCCCGTTTATAGGAGTATCTTTTGCTAAAATTACCAACATTATTATTGCTCCAAAGCCACATGAAATAACGTCCAGAAAAGCGATCCCTAAATCATTGTATTCTTTATCTACTTTTTTCACCGCAACCAGTCCTCAGAAGGTGATAAAAATGATCCTCCCAGTTGCGCGGTCCACTTTTGATACAGTGGAGCCCCGTCAGGGTCCCCTTCCAGAGGAAGTAAAATAACATTTACCACAGCGCTAGAGACTGCCTGGAATTCTCTAACAGCATCAAGAAATAAATTACGTCTACATTCTCCACTTACTAATTTCGATGGTTTATTCAATGAACCACATCCTTTAATCTTTGTCCTAATCTTATTAAAAATATTATTTGAAGTTGATTCTCTACTTAAAGTTGGTAATCCGTCGGTAATCAAATAAATATCACTTGGTTTTATTTTTGAATTTACGATATATTCTAGAGGAACAGCAAGAGAAGTCCCGCCGTTCGGACCCAAGTACCTCAAATTTGCATTAAAACTCTGCAACGCATCAGAAGGCGATTGCCAGGAACCATCTGCGAAGTTTATTTTATCTGAAAAACCTAGCGAACGTATTTTACTTTTTTTAGGAGCGTTTTCTATCAGCCATCTTGCTATATTTTGCGCCTGCCGCCATTTCTCACCTTTTTTTAAATAGCTACCAGTTTTTTCATCTATGCCTAGAATTATATCAACCAATTTAGAATAAGCCATCGAGGCACTAGTATCGAGAAGTACCAAAATTTCTGGTCCTTCAATTGTCAATCCAACAAGCGATCCTGGTTTGTTACTTGCGTTGACAATCTGGGATTTATTTTTTTCTTGACTAACTGGAGCGCTAACCATACTCAGTACAACTTCTTCTTCAATGGCTTGCACTAACTGTTGAGACATTTTATTAATTTCGATAGACAAAGTTTTCGCTCTGTCCTTCATTCCATTAATTCTTAAAAGCTGACTCTCATTAGCCAAAATATTATTGCTTGAGTTTTCATCAAGAATCTCAGGTATCTCTTGGAAATCTACAATAAAAAATAATAGTATTACTGCGCCAAGACCACATGCCATTATGTCAAGAAACGAAAGAGATGAGGAATTGATAGGTCGTCTTTTACGCAATTAATTATTCTGGCTTTTTAATAATACTAATTCTTTTTATTAAATATTTTTCACAATATTCTTGAACGCGCACCAACTGCTCATCCTGCGCTCTTCCTAAAAAAGAAAGCATCAGCATGATAATAATACTGGCTAAAAGCGCAACAAAAGTTGAATTAAATGCCATACCTAAACTTTCGGTCATTGGGCCTATATCTCCTGCAACCGCAATCTCTGCTTGAGTCATAGCCATCCCAATACCTCTAACAGTGCCCAAAAAACCGATTGATGGTATGGCCCAAGCAATGTATTTCACCAGAGCAAGCTCCGCTTCATTTTTTACTATTAGAGCATCTAGAGCAGGAGTAATCGATTCCGAAGCATTTTGAACACTTCCTGTTATAAGAAATCTTCTCAGGGCAGAACTTATAATCTTTATAAGCGGCGAATCATTAATCTCTTTTGGTAATTCCTCCAGATTCTTGAGAATATTTTCGGCGTCATTGCTATCAGAATTAACATCCTCAAGAAGGTCAACATCAAATAAGTAAGATTGAGCAGATGTCTCATAAAATTTATCTGCAATTAAATAGATGCCCCAAAAGAAGAGAATCATACAGATTTCTTGCTCAATGTCTTTAAAAATTATAAAAAAGTTTCTGGGCAAAGAAGTTCCATTTTCTAATGCGAACTGCTTAATAATTTCAACGTTTGGGTTAATCCAAACAACATACAGACTATGGACTATGAAGATAATAACAAGAAGCAAGATAATCTGGTAAAATATTTTTCTCATTGGGTCTACATATTAATGGGAAAAGGTGTGGGCTCATTTAAAGAAATTTTTCCACCTACTATCGCGTTAATTGAAAACGCACATAAGCTCAAAAAAATTATTAATAGGAATATCCTAATAGCTATATTCACTGATTTTCCATAATTAGTTTAAATATCTCGCTACCCGA
>MDSV01114313.1_pt1 | contig 11122 bp, 22 predicted proteins | sample 810851 | NCBI WGS metagenome assembly MDSV01 (sample SAMN05326640, study PRJNA326480) | marine metagenome | isolation source: seawater | place: Atlantic Ocean: North East | collected 2012 | reverse complement strand
TATAGGACGTTTAGGTCCTTTTCGTGTTCTAGCATTATTCTTTGTTTTTTGACCTCTTACAGGCAAATGTCTCCTGTGCCTAATGCCTCTATTAGTTCCTAAATCCTGCAATCTCTTTATATTTGTAGCTACTTCTCTTCTTAAATCACCTTCAACTATAAAACTAGAGACCTCTGTTCTAATTGCTTCAATTTGATCTTCGCTTAATTCTGAAATATTCTTTTCAGGGTTAATACCTAATTTTAAACAAATTTTCTTTGCTCTAGTTTTTCCAATTCCATAAACATAAGTCAAAGAAATCTCTGCATGTTTATTATCTGGAATATTTATACCTGCTACTCGAGCCATTATTTTCTCCTTTATCCCTGTCTCTGTTTATGCCTTGGTTCAGTGGCACATATTACAAAGAGTGTTCCTTTTCTTTTAACTATCTTGCAATTACGGCATATTTTCTTAACTGAAGCTCTTACTTTCACAACTTATCTACCTCCAAGTGGATTATTTCCATAACCCTTTAAATTTGCTTTCTTTAAAAGTGATTCGTATTGATGCGACATTAAATGTGATTGAACCTGAGCCATGAAATCCATAACCACAACTACTGCAATCAACAATGAAGTTCCGCCCAAATAGAATGGTACGTTAGCCGACACAATCAAGAATTGAGGCATAAGACATACTAATATTAAATATCCAGAGCCCCAAACAGTCAGTCTAGTCATCACACCATCAATATAATCAGCAGTATGTTCCCCTGGTCTTATGCCCGGCATATAAGCCCCTGATCTTCTTAAATTTTCTGAAATTTCTTTAGGATCAAATTGTAAGGCAGTATAAAAAAAGCAAAAGAAAGCTATCAAAGCTGAAAAAAGTATTACATAAAGAGGTTGTCCAGGGCCTAAGGCTAAAGCAATTTCTTGCAACCACTCAAAACCTTCTCCTTGTCCAAACCAAGTAGAAGCTGAAGCTGGAAATAGTAATAAGCTGCTTGCAAAAATAGCAGGAATAACTCCAGCCTGATTTATTTTCATTGGAAGATAAGAAGCCTGGCCTTGTACCATTTTTCTACCTTGTTGCCTTTTTGCATAATTTACAGTTATTCTTCGTTGGCCCCTTTCTATCCATACGATAAAAGCAATTGCTGCTATAGCTACTAAAGCAATTGAAAGAAGCATAATTAAATTAATATCTCCTTGTCTTGCGCCTTCAAAAGCTTGTCCAATTGCCCTAGGAAGACCAGCAACTATACTTGAGAAAATGATTATTGATATGCCATTCCCTATACCTCTTTCTGTAACAAGCTCACCAAGCCACATTAGAAAAACTGTTCCGGATACCAAAGATGTAACAGCAACAATTTGGAAGACAAGTCCAGGATCAAGTGCCAGTCCTTGGTTTTGAAGTCCCAAAGCTAATCCGCTTGCCTGTATAAGTGCTAACAAAACAGTCCCATAGCGAACATAAGAAGTTCTCAATCTTCTGCCCTCTTCACCTTCTTCTCTAAATCTTTTCTTTAAAGAGGGTGTAGTTCCTTCAAGAAGGCTCATTATTATAGAAGCAGTAATATAAGGCATTATATTTAATGCCATTATGCTCATCCTTTCTAAAGCACCTCCAGAAAACATATTAAAAAGATCTAATAAAGTACCTTGGTTTTGTTGAAAAATATTAGCAAGTTTATCTGGATCAATACCTGGAATAGGTATATGTGTTCCTATTCTATAAATAATTATAGCCATAAGAACAAATCTCAGTCTTTTCCATAACTCAGAAAGACCTTTATTTTTTCCTAGTGCTGATGGACTTACCGACATAATTAAATTTCTACCGTTCCTCCTGCTTCTTCTATCTTTTTCTTAACAGAAACAGTTGTATTTATACCTTTTAAGTGCATCTTTGAGCATTCTTCTGAGTCAAGAAACACTTTTACCTTCTTGGTTGAATTCTTAATTAAATTAGCATTTATAAGAGTTTCAATACTTATTTCAGTCATTCCAGATTGGACCAAAGAACTTAATCTTATTTGTTCAGTGTTCTTGTTGACTCTAGAACTAAAACCATATTTAGGTACTCTTTTTTGAAGAGGCATTTGTCCTCCTTCAAAACCTATTCTTACCCTCCCGCCTGACCTTGACTTAAGTCCTTTATGGCCTTTGCCACTTGTTTTACCAAAGCCACTTCCAGTTCCTCGGCCAATTCTTTTATTAGCCTTAACTCTCTTTGGGTTTGGTTTTAATTCATTTAATTTCATTTTAAATAACCTAATTAATTTAGCTCAAGCAGATGTATAGCTTTATTAATCATTCCTCTGTTTTCTGGTGTATCTTTGACTAAAACAATTTGTCCTACTTTTGAAAGACCTAAACCTTTTACGCTATTCTTTTGATAAGCTTTAGATCCTATTAAGCTTCTTTTTAATTTTACTTTTATTTCTTTTTCAGACATTCCGCTACCCTCAACCAAGCCTCTTAGCAACAGTGGCTGGAGATTCCATCTCCCTTAAAGCCTTTAGAGTGGCAGCAACAACATTCACCGGAGTTGTAGAGCCATAACATTTAGCTAAAACATCTTTAACCCCAGCCAGTTCCAGTACTGCTCTCATAGCCCCTCCAGCTATAATGCCAGTTCCAGGCGAAGCTGGTTTCATAAAAATTACTGAAGCTCCGTATTTAGATTTAATAGGATATTGAATTGTGTTTCCTTTAAGTTCGATATTTACCATATTTCTTCTAGCATGGTCTAAAGCTTTCTGAATAGCTATAGGGACTTCTCTCGCTTTACCTCTACCGAAACCAATCTTTCCATTACCATCACCAACTACAGTTACTGCAGTAAAACCAAATATTCTTCCACCTTTAACTACTTTCGCTACTCTATTAACCTGAACTAGTTTTTCTTCTAAAACTTCTGAAGTTAAAGTATCTGCTTCTGTCGCCATATTCATATTCATAATTTTTCCTAAAAAGAAAGACCTGCTTCTCTAGCTGCGTCTGCAAGAGCTTTTACCCGCCCATGATATTTATAACCAGATCTATCGAAAGATACTTTCTTAATACCTTTCTCGATGGCCCTTTCCGCAATAACTTTCCCTATTCGAGAAGCTGCTTCTATATTTCCATTGTTATCAGATTTTAAACCTGATTCAGAAGTAGATGCTGAAACAATAACTTTAGAACCCTTGCTAGTCATAACTTGAGCATAAATATGTGAGTTAGATCTAAACACTGTCAATCTATTATTTTCAGTTAATGCTATTTTAGATCTTGTTTTAAGAGCTCGTTTCTGTCTTTTAACACTTTTCATTTTCTTATCTATGCTTTTTTAGATTCTTTCCTAATAATTCTTTCATCTGAATACTTCACCCCTTTTCCTTTATATGGTTCAGGGGGTCTATAGTCTCTAATTTCTGCTGCTACTTGGCCTACTAACTGTTTATCCATTGATTTCAAAATTATTTCCGTATTAGTTGGTAAATCGGCAGTGACACCTTCAGGTAATTCATGTTTTATAGGATGAGAAAAACCTAAGCTTAAGTTAATAGCATTACCTTCCAAAATAGCCCTGTAGCCTACCCCATTAATTTCTAATTTTTTTTCAAAACCTATTTCAACCCCTTGAATCATATTTGCAGCTAAAGCTCTCATAGTTCCTGTTATAGCCAAAGATTCTTTAGTTTTTTTATTAGGGGCAAAACTAATTGAATTATTTTCCTGTTTTATATCAACATCTTCATGGACATGTAAAGACATCTCGCCTAGCTTCCCAGAAAAAACTAAGCTTCTGTCTTTATTTTCTAGAGAAATACCCTCTGGTATTTCAACTGGTTTTAATGATGTTGTTGCCATAATTTATCTTCTAAAAAACTGAACATATTAATTCCCCGCCAAGACCAGCTTCTTTAGCTTCTTGGTCAGTCATTAACCCTTTATTGGTAGATACAACAGCTATGCCCAAGCCGCCATTAATTTCAGGTATTTCAGATTTATTTGAGTATTGCCTTAAGCCGGGTTTACTTATTCTTTTAAGCTCTTTAATCACTGGAGCACCTTCAAAATACTTTAATTTAATTTCTATTTGAGGCTTTGAATTCTCAGAAACATTATATGAAGCTATATATCCTTTATCTTTTAAAAGAGACAGAAGGTTAATTTTTTTATTCGAACTAGGAACAACCACACTAGCCTTACCTCTAGCTTGTGCGTTATTTATTCTTGAAAATAAATCTGCTATTGGGTCCTGCATACTCATAAATAATCCTTACCAACTTGATTTAACTAAGCCGGGTATATCACCCTTCATAGCTAATTCTCTTAATTTATTTCTACCCAATCCAAATTTCCTATAAACAGCATGGGGTCTTCCAGTAATGGCACACCTTCTTTGCATTCGTATAGGGTTTGCATCCCTAGGAAGTTTTTGAAGTTTAATTTGAGCTAATTCTCTTTCTTCATCAGAAGACTTAGGACTTCTAATTATTTCCTTTAATTCAGCTCGTTTCTTTGCAAAACGAAGTACTGTTTTTCTTCTTCTTTCCTCTCTTGCTTTCATTGATGCTTTTGCCATATGTATTTCCTTAATTCTTGAATGGGAATTTCATTGCTCTTAATAAAGCTTCTCCAGATTTATCATCTTGAGCTGAAGTAGAGATACTTATATCAAGACCTTTAATCTTATCTACTTTGTCATAGTCTATTTCCGGGAAGATAATATGTTCTTTTATTCCTATTGAATAGTTCCCTCTTCCGTCAAAAGATTTAATCTCAAGACCTCTAAAGTCACGTTCTCTTGGAATTGCTATCCCTAAAAGTCTTTGCAAAAATTCATACATTCTGTCACCACGTAAAGTTACTTTACAACCTATAGGCATACCATCTCTTATTTTAAAATTTGTAACAGATTTTCTTACTTTTGTAACTAATGGTTTTTGTCCTGCTATCAATGTCATATCTTCTACAGCTCTCTCTAGTAATTTCTTATCATTCATAGCTTCGCCAACACCCATATTTAAAGTAACTTTGGTAACTTTAGGAACAGCCATTACAGAGGTTAAATTTAAAGATTCCTTTAATTCAGGAATCACTGTATTAATATAATGATCTTTTAAAGGTAACATTATTTTATCTCCTTACCTGAAGACCTAAATACTCTAACTTTGTTTCCATCTTCTAATGTTTCGATACTTACTTTGTCAGCTTTTTTTGTAGAAGGGTTATAGATAGAAATGTTTGATATATCAATAGACGCTTCTTTTTCAATAACTCCACCAGCTATTCCGGCATTAGGGTTTGGTTTTGTATGTCTTTTAACTATCTGCACACCAGAAACATAGCATCTCCCATTTGAAAGAATTTTAGTAATTGAGCCTTGCTTTCCTTTATCTTTTCCAGCTATAACTATTACTTGATCTCCCGTTCTAATCTTATTCATTACTAAAGTACCTCCGGAGCTAAAGAAACTATTCTCATGAAATCATCATTTCTAAGTTCCCTTGAAACTGGACCAAAAACCCTTGTACCTATAGGTTGTTTCTGTGCATTTATCAAAACAGCAGCGTTATCATCAAACCTAATTGCGGAGCCATCAGTCCTTCTTAGCTTATTCTTTGTTCTAACAATTACAGCATCCAACACTTCACCTTTTTTAACTCTTCCGGTTGGGATTGCTTCTTTTACAGTTACTTTAATAATATCACCTACCCTAGCAAATTTTTTTCTTGAGCCACCAAGAACTCGGATACACATTAGTTTTCTTGCTCCGCTATTGTCAGCAACTTCTAAATAACTTTGTTCTTGTATCATTTTATAATTTACTTTATTTCTTCAAACTTCTTATCTACCTTTAACAATTCCCAAGATTTAGTCTTAGATAAAGGTCTACATTCTTTAATGGTTACCAAATCACCCTCATTGCATGTATTTTCCTGGTCGTGTGCTTGAAGCTTAGAGGATCTTCTAAGAATTTTCTTGTACAAAGGGTGTTTAACCTTTCTTTCAATCATAACAGTGATGGTCTTGTCTCTTTTAGAGCTAATTACCAGGCCTGTAACAGTTCTTATATTAATTTCAGTCATCATTTACTTCGCCTTTTTCCTTGGCTTCATTATTTAGGGTTTTTAATTGTGCAATTGATTTACGTATCTCTCTTATTTTATGAGTTTCTTTTAGTTGACCAGAAGAGTGTTGAACTCTTAACTCCAATAGCTCTTTCCTTAACTTGCCTTCTTCATCACTAATATCAGTAGATTTACTCCTTAACTTGCTTAATAAACTATCTTTAGCCATTAGAGTCTCCTTATAAAAGTTGTCGCTATTGGCATCTTAGCTGAAGCTAATGCAAAAGCTTCTTTAGCTAGCTCTTCTTCAACTCCCTCCATTTCATATAAAACTTTTCCAGGTTTTATAGGGCATACCCAATATTCTACATTTCCCTTACCTTTACCTTGTCGAACTTCTAAAGGTTTCTTGGTGATGGGTTTATCTGGAAAAACTCTTATCCAAATTTTAGCTCCTCTTTTTACATGTCTAGTCATGGCTCTTCTTGCAGCTTCAATCTGCCTTGAAGTTAGCTGACCCCTTTCAGTCGCTTTTAGACCAAAAGTTCCAAAACTAAGAGTGGCGCCTCTTTGGGCATTACCTGTATTCCTACCCTTTTGTTGTTTTCTGTATTTTGTTCTTTTAGGTTGAAACATTTCTTATACCTTATTCTGAATCCTTAATTTGCTTATCTAATACTTCGCCTCTAAACACCCAGGCTTTAACACCTATAACTCCATAAGTTGTATTAGCTTCAGCTAATCCATAATCAACATCTGCCCTAAGAGTATGCAAAGGAACTCTTCCTTCTTTTTGAATCTCTGCCCTTGCAATTTCAGCTCCTCCTAATCTGCCTGCAACTCTAATTTTTACTCCTTCTGCTCCTTGTCTCATTGCATTTTGAACAGCTCTTTTCATGGCCCTCCTGAACATAACTCTTCTTTCTAATTGCTGAGCAACACTTTCTGCCAATAACTTTGCATCAAGGTCAGGCTTTCTAATCTCCTGTATACTTAATGTTACAGGGATTCCCATCCTACGAGTTATATCCTCTCTCATTTTATCTATGTCTTCTCCTTTCTTCCCAATTACTACACCTGGTCTGGCTGTATGAATCAAAACTCTTGCATTATCAGCAGTTCGTTCAATATCAATTCTGCTTACTGAAGCATGAGACAATTTCTTTTCTAGATGTTCTCTTACCTCTATATCCTTTAATAAATTCTCTGTGTATTGAGACTTTTCAGCATACCAATTAGAAGTATGCTGAGTAGTGATACCTAACCTAAAACCTATTGGATGAACCTTTTGCCCCATTATTTATCCTTCTCTTCTAAAGTTAATGAAATATTGCAGCTTCTTTTAAAGTATCTATCTGCTCTTCCCCTAGCTCTTGCCCTAATACGTTTCATTGTGAAACTCTCGTCTACCGCAATTGTTGAAACAAATAAAGAATCTACATCCAACCCTTGGTTATGTTCTGCATTAGCAATTGCAGATTCTAAAATCTTCTTAATAATATGAGCGGATTTCTGAGGTGCAAAAGTTAAGATACCCATAGCTTCTTCCACCTTCTTCCCTCTAATTAGGTTTGCAATCAATCTAGCTTTTTGACTAGAAACTCTTGCACTCCTCAATTTTGCTATAGACTGATTCATTTTTTTAACTTCTATCTCCAGAATGCATCCTAAATGTGCGGGTGAGAACAAATTCTCCAAGTTTATGACCAACCATGTCTTCCTGTATAAATATAGGCATATGTTGTCTTCCATTGTGGACAGCTATATTCAATCCAACCATGTCAGGAGTTATCATTGATCTTCTCGACCAGGTTTTTATAGGTTTTTTATCATTCGTGGATACTGCTTTTTCCACTTTTTTAAGCAGATGTAAATCGACAAATGGTCCTTTTTTTAATGATCTAGGCATAATTCAATTAATTCCTTCTTCTAACAATCATTCGATCGCTGCTTTTAGTCTTTTTACGAGTCTTATAACCTTTAGTAGGAACTCCCCAAGGTGTTACAGGATGTCTTCCACCAGAGGTTTTCCCTTCTCCTCCTCCATGAGGGTGGTCCACTGGGTTCATTGCCACTCCTCTTACACTAGGCCTTATTCCCATCCACCTTTTTGCCCCAGCTTTTCCAATAGATCTTAAAGAATGTTCAGAATTAGAAACACTACCTATAGTTGCTCTGCAATCTGATAAGACTCTTCTCACTTCACCACTTCTTAGCCTTAAAGTTACATACCTTCCTTCAATTGCTAAGATTTGAGCTGATGTTCCCGCACTTCTGCACATTTGGGCTCCCTTACCTGGGAATAATTCAATACAGTGAACAACTGTGCCTAATGGCATATGTTTTAAACTTAAGGTATTACCTGTCTTAATAGGTGACTCTTCTCCTGATATTATTTGATCTCCTGATGCAAGCCCTTCAGGTGAGATTATGTATTTTCTTTCTCCATCAGCATACAAAATAAGAGCTATATTTGCTGACCTGTTTGGATCGTATTCTATAGTTTCTACTTTGGCAGTTATTCCATCCTTGATTCTCTTGAAATCAATCACTCTGTAATGTTTTTTATGCCCTCCACCTCTATGTCTAGTAGTAATTCTTCCTTGGTTGTTGCGTCCTGATTTCTGTTTCTTTGGCTTAAGCAGTGGCGCATGAGGGGCACCTTTATGAAGTTCATCTCTAGAAACCCAGGATCTAAATCTACGTCCTGGAGAAGTTGGTTTTGACTTTTTTATCTGCGTTGCCATTATTCTATTCCAACTTCAATCGACTCACCTTCTGCAAGTCGAACATAAGCTTTCTTCCAATCTGGTCTTTTCTTAATTCGATATCTTGAACGTTTACTTTTTCCCTTTACCTTGACAACATTTACATTTTCAACATTTACAGAAAAATAACCTTCAACTGCTTTTTTAATCTGTAATTTTGTAGCATTTGTACTAACTTTAAAGGCATACTGGTTACCTCCCCCCATTAACAAAGATACCTTTTCAGTTAAGTATGGAGATTTTATGACTGAGTATAATTCTTTTTTCATTAGGACAGTGCCTCTGTTAATGAACTTATGGTTTCTGAAGTTACCAACACGTTTTCTGCATTTATAAGCAGTGACGGGTTCATAGAGTTAATAGTCAGTACATCACATTCTCTAAGATTCTTTGATGCCTTAATAAGCTGCTCATCGTTCTTATTAAGAACTACAAGAGCCTTAGTAACCCCTAAGTCTGATAGAATTTTCTTAACTTGCGAAGATTTTGCTGGCTCATCAATATTTATTGCATTAAGTGCAATTATTTTATTTTCTTCTGCTAACTTTGACCAAATCGAACGCATAGCTGACCTATACATTTTTTTATTAATCTTTTTAGGATTAATTTTTTTAAATTTATGAGCAAAAGTTACACCTCCACCTCGCCATATAGGAGAACGGATTGTTCCAGCTCTTGCTCTACCTGTTCCTTTCTGTTTCCAAGGCTTCTTTCCTCCGCCTCTAACGGCTGATCTATTTTTTTGCCCTTTAGTATTTTGATGACCATTTGCTGTATAAGTTGTTACGAGCTGGTGAACTAAATCAGCATTAAAACCTTGACCAAATACAGACTCGGGTAAAGAAACGTTTGAATCCCCAGAGCCATTTTGATTTAAAACTTTAATTTCCATTATTATTTAACTGCTGGTTTTAATATGACGTTAGATCCTGTAGGACCTGGTATAGGTCCTTTAATAAGTAATAAGTTATTATTTGTATCTATTGAAGCTATTTTCAGATTTTGAACAGTCTTTCTTTCATCTCCCATATGTCCTGACATTTTCTTTCCTTTCCAAACCTTCCCAGGTGTTTGACATTGTCCTATAGAACCAGGAGCTCTATGAGAAATAGAATTTCCATGCGTAGCATCTTGCATTTTAAAATTCCATCTTTTAACTGTTCCTGCGAAACCTTTTCCCTTAGATTTGCCTTGAACATCTATTGTCTGACCTTCTTCAAATTGTTCTAAAAATAATTGGCCTCCAACTTCTAATTCTTCTAATTTTTCAGGATTTACTTTAAATTCCCACAACCCTTCTCCAGGATTTACGCCCTTTTTACGATAATGACCAGATATAGATTTTTTTATATGTTTCTCTTTCTTCTCTCCTGTGGTTACTTGTATTGAACAATAACCTTCTACTTGTTGAGATTTTATTTGAGTAATTGTATTGGGGCTAACGCTTACAACACTAACAGCAAAAGTATCACCTTCAGGAGTAAACATCCTAGACATGCCTTGTTTTTTACCAACTAATCCAATTGTCATGATTACTTAATCTCATCTAAACTTATTTGAACTACAACACCAGCAGATAATTCAAGTTTTGTTAAGGCATCTAAGGTTTTTTCTGAAGGTTCTAGGATATCTAAGGTTCTTTTGTGTGTTCTAATTTCGTATTGATCTCTTGCGTCTTTGTCTTTGTGAGGGGAAATAAGAATGGTTGTTTTGTGCTTCTTGACAGGCATTGGAATAGGTCCTTTGACTTTAGCACCTGTACGTTTAACCGTCTCTACAATTTCCTTTGCAGAACGGTCAATAAGCCTATGATCAAAGGCTTTTAGCCTTATTCTGATGCTTTGATCTTGCATATATTTCCTAATTATTCCTTCAAATAAACAGCGTAAAAAAACCCCCCTACAAAGTAGACTGGTTTATTAATAAAAAACCGCCTTATATCTATAAAAGCTCTAGATTAAGGCCCCTAAAACAAAACGAGCGGCAATTCTAATTTTGTGACCTTCATGTGTCAACAAAAAAGTGTAAAAAACCTTTAATAAAAAGGGTTTCTAAAGAATTTCTGAGTTCAAAGATTAATCGTTTTTATTAACGATCACTTCAGCAACATTAGAAGGCACTTCTGCATACTTTAGCGGCTCCATTGTGAACGTAGCTCTGCCTTGAGAGGCAGATCTAAGATCTGTAGCATAACCAAACATTTCCGCTAAAGGAACTTCACCAGAAACTACCTTCCCAGAAGGTCCGTCTTCCATTCCGTGGATTATTCCCCTACGTCTATTAAGATCTCCAACTACATCAC
>MDSV01182487.1_pt1 | contig 11123 bp, 8 predicted proteins | sample 810851 | NCBI WGS metagenome assembly MDSV01 (sample SAMN05326640, study PRJNA326480) | marine metagenome | isolation source: seawater | place: Atlantic Ocean: North East | collected 2012 | reverse complement strand
TGCGTGCCTGTATTAGATTCTCGAAAGGGGCGAAACGTGGAGTGCCACTTCCACGTCGTGGGAGCATGGTAGTGAGTGTGGCGCATTCGAGCCTGGGCACCAACCGCGAAACGGTCGCTGCGAAACGCGCTAGCGCGCCTCGTTTCGCATCTTCCCCTCAACACAAAACAACACACATGTCACGTGGCGACGGGCCCGCAGCGCGGCGAGGTCGTAGCAACGTCCGTCAGCGGCGAGCGCCACGCGCTTGATCTGCTCACCAGTCAACGCACACTTGAGGTGCTTTGCGTCGAGTTTCATTGCCTTCCTGGCCTCCCTGAGAGTTTGCCGCATTTCCCGAAGGAGCGCGCGCTTGTGCGTCTTCATGGTTGGAGAGGTTGGGAGTGCAGACGCCTTTTACGTTGCGCGGTGGCATCGCCACCGCCCGACCCGGCCCGCGCCCCCGCGCCACCGAAGCCAATGTGTCCGCTGGTTAACATCCTTTACACCATAAAGTGTCCGCTTATTAACTTCCTATTGTGTACGGGTGTTAACCCGGGGACACATTGGCTTCGACGGCGCGGGGGCGCGGGCGCGTCCCGGGTCAGGCGGCAGAGAGTGCGGGAGGGGAGTTGCGCCGCTTGCGCAAGCCTTGTGATCGGCACAAACAAACGCCAGCCTACCCAACACATGTTTGATCTCAAACAGCAAGTGTCGGATATCAACAGGTTCGTCCTCGATGCCAAGAAGATCGAAGCGAAGCACGCCGCGCTCGAGGCCAAGCACGCCGCGCTCGAAGCCACGCACGCCGCGCTCGAGGCCAAGCACGCTGCGCTCGAGGCCAAGCACGCCACACACAACGAGTCCGAGTGCGGCGGTGCCGACGAGGATGGGCTCGCCGCGACGGCGGCGGCAGGCGATACGCCGCCGGAAGACAGCCTCACACGGCCGCGCGGAGGCGCGGGCAAGGAGCAGAGCGCTCCGTCGGATCGGAACAGCGACTCGGGGGAGAGCGACGCGGGGGAGAGCGACTGGGAGGACGCGCAAGACGACGCTCCAAAAGGGGACGCACCGCGCACGCACAAGGCCACCCACAAGGCCACCGACAAGGCCACCGACAAGGCCAAGCCCGAGGTCAACGACAAGGCCAAGCCCAAGGCCAAGCCCAAGCCCAAGCCCACAGCAGCGAGCACGTTGGACGAGTCCTCAGACGACGAAGTGCTGCCGCGGGAAGGTGCGAGCGCCAAGCGCAAGGCGAAGGAGGACCAGAAAAAGGAACAGACAGAGAAGAAGAAGGCGAAAAAGACACAAAAGGTGGTAAGTGGCTACTGTGTGTTCTCATTGAAGGAGCGCAAGCGGATGGAGAGTAAGATGCGGGCGACGGGCAAAGATCCCACAACGCAAGACAACAAGGCATTCGTATCCAAGGAGGTACACACACTGTGGAAGAATCTGACGGAAGAGGAGAAGATGAAGTACAACGAGGAGGGCGCGGGAAAGACAGTGGAGAAAAGTGGCGAAGTTAGTGATTAGCGCAAGAGAGAGAGAGAGAGTGCGAGGGGACGTACGACCAAGAAAACGCGCAGGGAGCCATCACGGCGGTTGAGAACCCGATGGAAGGAAAAGAAACTTGTAGTGTTTCCGAGTGCCGTGGTGTTTTAGAGGATCGGTAGCGTTTGGAAAAGTTTCAAATTCGAGAGGGAAATGGAGGCGGAAGAGGAGGAAGACACTTAGCACATTCTTGCAAGGAATGAAGTGTGGTACTTGTATCTTAGAGGACCACACGATAACAATAACTCTACCTCTGCCCCTCTCGGTGCTGTTGTTCCAATCGTCTGCCGGCGGTCGATCACTCTCCCTTCCAGCGATCTCCCTTCCAACGGACGGTGACGTAGCGTGCACCGTGCCTTTGAAGCGTGTTCCTTTGCGGCCGTCCCTTACTTAATTAAACAGTTTTCATTTCTTTCCACCTCTCCGAACTACACTGAACTCTTTCTAACACTCGAACTCTGTGCGCAATGGTCACTCTCCGCGTTGCGCTTGTGCTTCACGCTTTTGCGCCACGACCTTCCTCTGTGTTGATCTTGTCCGCCCTGACTTTGTACTCCTCTTTCCTCTCCTTGCTCACCTCTTTCCACTTCTCTCCCACCTTCTTGAAAACCGCCGCCTTTCCCTCCTTTGTCTGCGTGTCGATTCCCTCGGCCTTCATCGACTCTACCACCTTCGGGGTGTACTTCTTCACGTACAAGTTGTATCCCGTGATCTTTCCTGGCCCCTTCTTCTTCTTGTGAATGGCCGACGCGAACTTCTTTGGGCGCGCGCGCTCCGCGTCGTCCTTTGCGGCCTTGGCCGCCGCCGCGCCCTCTTCGCCCTCGTCGTCGAAGAGGCCGTGCAGCGCGTCTTTCGGTGGTGCGGCGGGGGTGTCCTCTGGAGCACCTTCTGTGTTGGCACCGTCCTCCTTATTCTTCCGCGCAATGAACCCCGCCAAAAGGCTTTCGAGCAAGGCTGCTTTCTTCTCCAGTAGCTCGTTCGCGCGCCGCAGCGCAGCCTTGTCCTTCTGGAGCACTTTTGCCTCGGCAAGGAGCTGCTCGGTGCCGGTGTATGTGGTGGGCATCATCAGCATCTTCGGTGTGGGTGGTGGCGTGGGTTGTTGTGCTGTGACTGTCGAGGATATGGCAAGCAACACGGCTCCTCCCCAGGCGCCTCCTTGAGGACGAAGCGCATGGCCGCCCGACCCGACACACACCCGCGCCCCCGCGCCGTCGAAGAAAAAAAATGTCCGCTGGATAACACCTCTATCCGAAGGGGTGTTATTCAGAGTACAGAACGTGTAAATCAACGGTCGTGTGCAAAGCAACACAACATTTTCACACACACCACAACGTCCCAGTGCGTTTTGTGCTCCTCGACAGTGGTCACTTTGGGACCTCCAGCTACTGCGCAAGAAGGTCTGCAAACGATACATGTTCCTTCTTTTGCTTCTTGTTCTTCCGTTGCCCCTCTGGCTCTTTGGTGTCGCACAAGCGCGCGTTGAGAACGTTCGTGATTCCGAGTTGGAACTCCTTGGACAATCGGAAGTTGGTCCAGTCGCCGACTTTTGCGCGAAAGTGCTTGAAAATCTGAAGGAGCGGGGCCGAGACCATCCAAGTCTCCGACTCGTCTCGCAGCCGTGCTTGGTGCTCGTAGTGCGACTCTCGCAGAGCGAGCACCTTGCCCGCCAACGTCTTGTTCGTCGCCCCGTTCACCGTCAACGGCAGTTCGCTTGTCTCCCTCCCCGGCCACGGCGCCCAGAGCGCCGTAATGACACTCACCTCTGCCTTGGCGTGAGCGTCTATCACGCCGTCTTCAAAGTCGTCCACGCGTTTTGGCGGCAGCGACTTCCACTTGTCGAACTTAACATCCAGCGCGTGGTTCTGCAGAAGCAGCCACGAACACGCCACTGGGAGCGTCACCGTGTCGAAGGTCTTGGAGGCCTCGTTAAACTGCTTCCAGTTGAGGGCCCTGACATCCTGCTTGTTGACGTGGAAGTCCTCAGCGACCAGACGCAGACCGTCGATAATTTTGGTGTGTGCCGAGAGGTGCTCGAGGAGGAACTTGGCGCGTAAGTCGTCGTGGCTGGGCCAGAGCAGGTCTGTGTTGAGGTAGCGCTTTTCCATGTACGCTTGAAAGTGCTTTGGGCGTGGCGGAAGCGGCAAGGACGCCTGTTCGGCGGCCCTGCAGGCCACCTTCCACTCTGCAAGCGTCGCAAAGTGAGTGCGCGGAGGAGCCCCGGCCGAGAGGTTGGGGGAGAACGCGGCGCAGGGGTCGTCTGGCACGTCGACGGTCCACACGGGGAATTGCTTGCACGCGCACTCGCCCGCGCAAAACCGGAAGCCCTCGAACCACCGCTTCTTCGCGCGATTGCGACACACCTCCTTGATTTGCGACGTGTGGCTCCTGTCGACCACTGCGTAGTCGCGAAGAGAAAACTTCAAAGGGTCGAGGACTCCCTCTTCCACTAGCCGCTTGTAGTTGGCGCCCACGATCTTCTGCGCGTCCGTGTTGTCGACTTCCATGTCCACGTAGCGCGGCGTGGTCCTAACCACACTGCGAGCCAGTGCGTGAGGCACAGCCGCTGTGCGCGACTGGACGGCGTGGCTGAAGTCGTAGAGCAGCCGCACGAGCTCCAGTGAGTACTCGCGGCAAATGCCGATGCTTCCCGTGAAGGCCTCGTGTCGCCACGTGCTTGCGCAAACCATTGCTTTGGCAGCGTGCATGAGCGCGTCGCACCGCTCGTCTGTGAGCTGGTCGATTACGGCCTCCGTCCAGCCGCGAGGGTCTGGCGCTTCCATTGCCCGCGTCACTGCACCGTCGCACAGCAAGCGATTCCACTCCGAGTGCGCCGCGAACAACGCGCGCTTGGCCGTGGCCATGGACGGGTCGGTCTCTGTCAGCGCGAGCGTCGCACCGACACCGTTCGTGTGCATTGTGGAAACGAGCACGGTAGGTGGGTTGGCGACGCTCTCCGCCAACTCGACCTCGCGTCTGTAGCGCGAGGAGCGCTCCTGAACAGCGCCTTTCGCGGGCACGAAGAGACCGTTTGGCATTTTGCAAAGCAGCTGCACGATGCGCTTCGCCGCCACGTGCAGCCGCACGGTGCTGCCGATTTGCTGGTGCGCCTTGAAGATGCCGATCTTCTGCGACTCTGGAGACTTGCCGTCGCCCACATTCACAGGCATGCCGAGCAAGCTTGGCATGCCCCTTATGATTGTCCTTGGCACGAGATCATCGCGCTCGCTGCCGAGCGGCAGCGAAATCAACGCCCCTCTGTTCTTGATGATGTCATCGCGAAGTCGTCCCGTGCGGTTCCGTGCGACCTCTTCCGTCCGTGTCACAACTTTTGCTTGCAAGACCTTCCAGCCTTTGGCAGACGTCTCGTCCTTGCGGGCCAAAAACACCCCAAGGATGTGCTGCGGAATGCCGTGCTCTCCCCAGCACTGTGCGGCCAAGCGGTACCTCGGCTCCACCTCCACGTTGTTCTTCAATGTATCAAGATTGCACGCCGGCCCGTGGAAGTGCACGCGCCACAGCAACGCGCGAGCCTTGTCCTGCGAGTCACTGTCCGACATGGACTGCGCAATGCTCGACTTGAGGTGGTGCGCAAGCGCATGTGTGCTGTTTGCTTTGGAGCGCGCGCCGTGCGTGCCTCCAATCGTCAAGGAGGAGACACAGTCCATCACTTTCGTGCACGTCGTAACGTGCTTCCTCGCCGTGTCCGCTTCGATCAAGTCGGGCTCCACGGCTTTGTAGAAGCTCTTCGCACCCATGTACAGGGCCTTGCCAGGATCGTCGTGCATGACAAAGTGCTTCGGCTCTTTGGTGGGCTCGCCGTTCTTCTGCCAGTTGGCGTGGACGCAGTAGAGCTGCGCGCACGTGAGCGCGTCCGGAAACTTGAATTTAAGTAGAGCCTTCAGCTCTTTTTTCCACGACCGCTTCTCGTTGTTCGGTCCCATGGCGTCGCGGGGTTCGTTCACGCCGTACGGTAGCGGTGGGTATGTGTCGTCCAAGCAGTGCTCCACCAGCACCCTATCGAAGAACCTCACCGGCAACCGCTGCATGTTGTCTGCAAATTCCTGCTGCGTTGCGAGCGTCAACGGGTAGCCAGTGCGCTTCGCTCCGTTGGCAATGGCGTGCGCTGTGCCCACGAACTCGCGCTCGCGGTACTCAATGAGCACTGTCCACTTTCGCGTGTCCTCCAAGAGCGCTCGCACCTCCGAATTGTCGATCTCATTGGCCATCCAGAGCTCGCGGATGAGAGTGAGGCACTCCTCGAAGAGCTTCTTGTTGCCGTACTGCTTGTTTCCGAACTCGCAGTTTGCGTCGCGATGCGTGCCCGAGTTGAATTTGGCCCGGTCCTCCGTCGACATCACGCCGAGCTGGATCATGCAGTCTGTCGATTTGCACGTCGTGCGGTAGCTTTCGGCGTCTGGATCTTTGGCTGTGAGCTTCTTCGCGAGTGTTTTTACAGCCGCCACACCCTTTTGCTCCTGATCCTTCGCCTCTTCCCCGTGGTATGCTGCCTCTGCCTTGGCCGCCGTGTACACCTCGTGCACCACCGCGATGTCGAAGCCCTTGAGTAGGCAGCCGCTCTTCTTCGGCAAGTGCTTCTTGCAACAGTTTGTTTTGTTGTCCTCCGCGCGGTCCTCCATCTTGAGCCACGATTGCTCCTTACACGCTTTGCACTCGCGCCACTCTCGATGGCAGTTGCTGCACACCGAATTGCGCTCGAAGTTGAACGCCGTAGGTCCGCTCAGGTCGCGCATCTGCAGCACGCCCATGTCTTTCGAATCGATCCTTGACTCGTTGCTGTCCTTCAACGGCAGCCCCGCCGCCTTCCGATCGCCGTCGTGGACCTTGGGCGTCTCGCGCTCCGCGAACCCGCCGTGCGGGCAATCGGAGCGCAACCAAGTGGGCGCCTGGTCTGCGTGCGTGACGTCGCGCATGCCCATGGCATCGTGCTCCTCGCGGTCCGCTCCTTCCTCGCAAAGCGATGGGTGCACCACCTTGCGGGAGTAGACGTCGCGCTGGATCGCGGCGGCAGTGCGCCTGTCTGTGCTCCTTGACTGGTTCTGGGTGCGCGTTGCCGCAGCGGTTGCTGAGGAGTGGACGGGAACACCGTCCATCTTCTCCGTCGCGAGGTGCGTAAGGGTGCCTGCGCGTTAGCGTCTGCGTCTCGGCGTGTGCTGCGCGCGTGCGCGCACGTGTGTGTGGCAATTGTGAGCAAGCGCGGGCGTTGCGCAACTCGCAACCCGGCCTCGGCGAGGACCGCTTGCGTCGCGCCGCCCCGAAGGCGCCCGCGCCCCCGCGCCGTCGAAGGGAACGTGGCCGCTAGTTAACACCCTCCACACATAGTCCGCTGGATAACACCCCTCACTGGGAGTGGGGTGTTAACTAGCGGCCACGTTCCCTTCGACGGCGCGGGGGCGCGGGCACCGTCGGGGCGGCGCGATGCGACCCCTAGAGGCAGCTTGCGAGTTGCGCAAGTGTGCACGGCAAGAAACGCCACACACACACACCGCCGACACACGCACAGCACGCGAGCCATGGCCTTTGACCCGTGCGCCATGCTTGCGTGGATGGCCGACGTTGGCGCGCCGCACCCGTCGGCCTCGCGGCCAGACGAGCCAGCCCAATCGGAGCAGCAGGCCCAGCAGGACAGAAGCAAGCCGCTGAAGCGACTGCAAGGCCCGATCGCCCGCGAAAGGGCATCGTCCATCCTCTCCGGGGTATCCGTCATCTGCATGGGCACGATCGAACCGATCCGAACGAGCTGCGTTGTAACGTCCGACAAGATTCTGAGACTCGCAGCGACCGAGGACGACTACATGGACATGATGGCAGTTTCAGAACCACGCAAAGGGCGGGCCTACACAAATTTGCGACACGACATGCACCTCCTTGAGATCGCGCACGTGGTCGAAAAGAACGTGGCGCGCGTCAACTTTCCGCCCGGCGAGCGCGGCACGGAGGCGTACCAAGAAGCGCTGGCAAAGCGTTTGAGATCGAAGGACGCGGACACAAAACACGCGGCGGAGGCAATCGCGAAGCTCGACAAGCGGTACCCGCACCGCGGCAAGTTTCTACAGGCAAGGTTGGTCGCGCAGGAGAGCCTCGACCCGATGACACACCACGAGTCGGCACACGTCCGGCTCGCGCGTAGGTACGGCACCGCCGCCGACGTGGAGCTGTTCAAGGCACACGAGGCAAGGGGTGCCAGCGGAAGCTGGAACAGGGGAAAGACGATCGAAGACATTCTACGCGCGCTCCAAGGCAAGAAGAGGCTGTGGGCGGACGAGGCCAGCGCGCGCACTCTCACGAAGCTGAGCGCCGAGTGCCACGCGGCGCTTGCGCGACTCGAGAGCGCAAAGGAGCGCGCGCACGCGGACGCGCGCGAGGACACTGCGGCCGAACGCGAAGACGAGCCCGCAAAGCGCGCCAAGCGCGCAAAGACCGAGCCGCGCAAGGTGGGCTGGAAACAGCGCGTGCTCAACGCGCACTTCACGCTGTTCGAACCCTTGCTCAGCGCCAAGGTGCGAGCACAGAAAAAGCGAGACGAAAAAATTCAACAAGACACGCGCGAACGCGCGTGGGTCAAGCGCTTCGGCTCAAGCACGCGACACTACGAGTGCGAGCTGCCAGGCTCCTCGGCCGCTCGAGCCGCGCTATTCGATGAAGCCGACGAGCCCTCGCCGCGCATCGCGCGCGCGGGCCCCAAAAAGTAACTTGGTTTAACATTGGGTGTGGTGAGGATTGCGACTTGCGCAAGGGGTTGTAGTAAGAAAAATGAACACGCTGAGATTGAGGACGTTTTACGAGTGCGCGCGTTCATTTTTGGAAGATGAAAAGGTGGACTTTCAGAAGCTTGTGAATTTGCACCTGGACCTTTCCTGGCCAGAGATACCGCGTGCGTGGGCGCTCGCGCTTTTCCGAGCGAGCAAGCGGGAGCTGCGCCCGAGCTTCATGGAAGATTTTGCGGAGTTCTGCAACCTTTTGGCATTCTTCGCCTTTGGCTCCACGGAGCGCGCGGTGCTGCCCCCGTGGTTTTTGAAAAACTTCGACACCTTCTTCGACGGTGTGGTCGACGGACTCGACACGCTCCTCGCCAACGAAACCAACGCGGCGCTCCTCGCACACGCCGCCCAAATTCGAAGGGTGTGCGCCACGTTGCTGACCATGGCCGAAGCAGCCAAGCAATTTTCCGCGCTCGACCGGCTGGAGAAGTCCTCGGGCGCGCACGTGCTGCTTGTCGCAGTGAACGTCCCTTTCCGCAACGCGCATACCCCCACGATGCTGATGGCCACGCTCGTGGACACCGTGTCGGAGGCGATTTTGATGGAGGGAGACTCCGACCTGGAGACGTGGGAGCGAGCATACGGCCATTTCGCTGGCGACGAGCGGTGGCGTAGATTCGCGCATAGGTGCACGGAGCGGTGGCCTGGTCTGACGACGAGCGCCGCGCGGCTCGAGAAGAGTGTTCAACTCGCTAGAGACATGCAGGAGTTTGCAAACGCCACCGTGTTCGGTGGCATGAACTCTCCCACGGGACGCGCTTACTAATTAGTTGTTCGTTGGGTTGTGTAAAGAAGATGAATGCAAAGCGACAGTTCCCCGACGAATCTGTGGTCAACTCCTCGTCTTCAGTGATAGTGGGTGGGTTGGTGCTCGCCTTCGGGGCAGTGCTCCTTGCGGTGGGGCTCACACAAGCCACACACCTGAAGGGGTTGTTTTACCGCCACCGGAGCACGTGGGGTGCGTCATTCCGGGTGATAGAGAGCACTGCGGTGTTCCTGTCATGTTGGTTGCTCTTAAGCGGTGTGTTCATGGTGATGGCTGGCTCGATACGGGAGATCGAAAATTTTCGAGAAGATGCGCAGCTGCGCGCGGGCGTTCTGGTAACCACCGCGATCGTTTTACTCCTCGTCTTCGTGTATGCGGCAAAATGGCAGGTAGAAGGCTCCGCCCAAGGGGGTGCCAGGCGCAAGCCCACCACGCTCTACTGGTTCGGCGTTCTCTCGCTGTTCGCCGCGTTCGTGCTCGCCGCGGTGGCGGCGAGCGGGGTGAGCGCGTGGACGCTGCCCTCACAGCAGAAGGGCACGCAGCTCTTTTTAGCTCCCGGCTTGGGACTGACGGCCGGCACGTTGCTCCTGCTCGTTTTCCTATCAGTCGAGGTGGGGTGGTCGCTCGACTCTCGCCCAGATGGCTGTAGGGTTCGGCCACACGACAAGGACGCATCACACGCGTACCTGGACTCTACGCTGCCCGTGTTCGCCGCGTTCACCGTGTCGATCATGAGCATGGCGTCGAGCGACCCCTCACTCCCATTTCCACTGATCGCAGCTCTGGTCTTCTCGCCGAAGCGACGTATAAACCTGATCGCGGCCGGGCTGTGCCTTCTGGCCGTGTTGGTTAGTTCTTTTATCGCCTCTCGCTAAGACTAAACAGCTGAATTCGGTTGGTGTTTTTAAGCCGAAAAAATGAGCGACGCCAGCTCGGACGCGCCGCCCGCGCCCGCCCCGGTGGTCGCGCCCGCGCCCGCGCCCGCGGGCCCGCCGAGCGGCCCTCGCCACCCCTTGTGGGAGAAGGCAGCAGGCCGCGGCCAGAAGCCGCCCGCGCCCGCGCAGCCGCAGGGGCGGTTCGCCCCAATCTCCCTCGCCGCGCTCGAGCAGCGCTCGAGAATCGAACTCGATGGGGCAAGCTCCGTGGGCGGCTGCACTGTAATCCAAGAGTATCCTGCCGAAAAGGCGCCTCGGAAGCGCCATGCCCCAGAGCTCGAGGCGGAGGATTCGGAGGAAGAGGACGACGACGTGGCATGTGCGGCCTTCGGCATTGGTCGAAAAAAGCAGGCTGTCTCGATTGCCGGGTCGGAGGCGTCTGCAGGTCCTGCCATGAACTTCCACATAGGCTGCGTCGGCTGTAATCTGCCCGGTAAAATCGAGGTCGTCGAGGCGTTCGTGAGGGCAGCGGCGCCCAAGATGGCCGAGACGGCTCTTTTCAAGGCGGCGGCCTTAGTTTACCAAGAGAAAGTTGTGGAGCCCGCCCGTGACGAGGGCGTGCGTGTCCCGTCGTGGAGCTGGAAGGCCATCCGCTCCCACTTCACGCTTCATTGCATGAGCGATGGACGGTTTCAACGGCTCGAAAACCTGCGCGTTCTAGCCGGAATGCGGAAAACGCTCGAGATGAGCCTGCTTCGCGAGGACGAAGATGGGCAGTATAATCTGGACAAGTCGAACTCGGAACAGATACTCAAGATCATTGCGCTCCAGAGCAAAGAAATTGGTCTGCTAAACGAAAAACCGGCCACCGTCACCGTACAAAAAAAGTAACGTAGCCGGATTGCGGGGTGCGCGAGTGGGGGTTTTATCAAAATTCGGCGTCGGTTGTGAATGCGCACTGCACGCGTCCTCGCTAAAGAGTGCGAGGTGGCGCACACGAGAAATAAACACAACAAACATGCCACCGCCCGGCAGCGTGCGGGAAGCGGTGGCGAACGCGCCGCTGTGCGCCGCGCTGGCCGTCTCCCCCGCGCCCGCGGCGGACGTCGCCAAGCGCCCGCGCGACCCCGAGGAGGGCCCCGCGGCGCTGCCCAAGGTGCCCAAGCAGACGGC
>MDSV01152172.1_pt1 | contig 11124 bp, 10 predicted proteins | sample 810851 | NCBI WGS metagenome assembly MDSV01 (sample SAMN05326640, study PRJNA326480) | marine metagenome | isolation source: seawater | place: Atlantic Ocean: North East | collected 2012 | reverse complement strand
TATACAACATCTTGGAGTTGGAGTTCCTGAACATGAACAAGCTTGGAAATGGTACAGAAAGTTTTTCGGGATGGATATTCCACTTTTTAACGATGAGGCAGCAGCTCCTTTAATGACCATATATACTAAAGGAGAAGTCATTTCAAAAAGGGCTGCAATGGTGCTAAATATCAAGGGCGGATGTGCAATGGAAGTAGTTAGTCCAACCACTTTTAAAGCTACACATGCTAAAGTTGATCATCAACTAGGAGATTTGGGAATTTTAGTTGGAATGGTGAAAACTCCGGATATCAAAAAAGCGTATGATTTTTTTAAAAGTAATAAGGCTGATTTATTGTCTACAGTGGTTCAATCACCTAATGGTTGGGATACTTTTTATGTCAAAGATTTAAATCATCTTATTTGGCAAATAGTTCCAGCTAATGATTTTTATACAAATCATTCAACAGTTACTGGTGGTACAGTTGGATGTTCTATAGGTGTTTCTGATATTTCAAATGCAATGAGTTTCTATTCCCTATTAGGCTATGATGAGGTAATTAGTGATAAGAAAGGAAAATTTGAGGACTGGAGTAATCTTCCTGGTGGAGATAATGAATATAGACGTGTTTTATTGTCTCAAAAAAATCCCTCTGGGGGTGGTTTTACAAAACTTGCTGGCAAAAGCTACATTGAATTGGTTCAAGATTTATCTGAAAGAAGTCCACTTAAAATTTATGCTGATAGATTGTGGGGTGATATTGGTTTTGTTCATTTAGGATTTGATGTGAGAAATATGTCTGCTTTAGGTGAGAAACTGGATGAGTATGGCCATGGATTTACCTGTGATACCAAAGATGTTTTGAGTATGGGTGAAAGTACAAAAGTGCATTGTACTTATTGTGAAGATCCAGATGGTACTTTGATAGAAATGATAGAAGTTTATAAAATCCCAATTATTGAAAAAATTGGTTTTTACTTGAATGTAGAAAAAAGAAGTCCATCTCAGCCACTTCCAAATTGGATGCTAAAGGCCTTAAAATTTACAAGGGTTAAGGACTAAGTTCCAGACTGTTTTCTGATTATTTTATAAAAAATATTTGGAAAGAATCTTTTGATTTTAATCATCCAAATTTCTTTTCCTCCTGTAAATATTTCTTTTTTGTTATCCATAATTCCGTTGATTATGTCTTGTGCACATTTTTCAGCTGTTATCCCTTTTAGTTGGTTTTGGTCCTGTTTTCCATGTGTTTTTCCATCACCAGATAAGGAGTTAATTGAAATATTTGTCTTCACAAAGCCAGGGAAAACCATACTGATGTCAATATTATTTTTTTCTTCCTCTAACCTTAATGATTCAAAAAATCCAAGCTGAGCAAATTTGGAAGCTGCATAAGCAGACCTAAGAAAAAAACCAAATTTTCCGGATAAGCTACTTATAGTAACGATATGTCCGTTTTTTTGTTTTTGCATTTGTGGAAGAACAGATTTTGTCAGACCAACTGTTCCAAAGTAATTGACCTCCATTAGTTTTCTATCCACATCAATTGATGTTTGACTAGCTTCAGATCTCTGGCTTATTCCACCGTTGTTGATTAGTAAATCAATCTTTCCAAATTTTTCTATTACTGACTTAGTAGCAGAACTGAATTGTTGTTGATTTTCTAGATCTAATGGCAATACCATGGTGCTATTTATACAATGTTTAGCAACAATATCCAATTCTTCTTTTTTCCTTGATGACAATACGATATTAGCACCTAAATTACTTAGCTTTATTGAAAGGGCCCTACCGATTCCAGATGAGGCTCCAGTTATCCAAACCGTTTTATTTTTGAATTCTATCATTGGTAAAGTCCTTTAGCTTTCTCTGAAGATACTTTTATTCCTTTTATAAATGCTGAACTAAACCCGTTATGTTCCATTTCATTTAGTCCTGCAATAGTACAACCTTTAGGTGAAGTTACTTTGTCAATTTCATCTTCAGGATGTGAATTATTTTTTAGTAATAAACTTGCAGCACCTTTAGCAGTTTGAGCAGCCATTTTTAGAGCTTCTGCTGAGTGAAAATCAATTTCATTTCCTCCCTGAGATGCGGCTCTTATTGACCTTAGAAAAAATGCGATACCACAAGCACAAAGAGCTGTTGCAGAAGTCATTTTTTCTTCATTGATAATTACTGTTTCTCCAACAAGATCAAATATTTCTTTGGTTGCTTGAAGTTGATTTTCCCATTTTGCTATTGTCGTTATACAAGTCATACTTTCTCTTATTGATATGGCAGTATTAGGCATTGCTCTTAAAATGGCATTTTGGCTACCAATTATTTCAATAATATCATTTATTTCTACACCAGAAACTAAAGAAATTATAATTTGATTAGTTTGTAAATGTGGTTTTATTTCAGAAAGAATTGTGTTAATCTTTTGCGGTAAAACTCCAATTACAATGATATTTGAATTCTCAATAGCATCTGTATTACTATTGAAGGTATGGTATCCCAATTCCATCATAGATTGTAGCTTATCAATTCTTCTTCTTGATAGATTGAAATCTGAAGGTTGGTAATTTTTTGAATCTACTAATCCTTTTGCTAAAGATATTCCAAGGTTACCTGCACCAATAATAGCAATTTTGTTTTTCATCACATTTGTTGTTTCAAATGCAAATTAACAATGAAAATTCAGGTAAATAAAAATTATTAAAATTTAATTAAATAATTCCTTGATTAAATCGCTATCTGCAATATTTGGAAGTGTAACTTTCAATTTCGGATTTCTTTTCATTTCTCTTTTGATAGCAAAAATAGCTTCTTCATTTCTTGCCCAATTTCTTCTGGCTATTCCATTATTCACATCCCAAAAAAGCATATTTTTCAGCTTTTCGTCTGCTTCTTTACTTCCATCTAGAGTAAGACCAAATCCTCCATTTATCACTTCTCCCCATCCAACTCCACCACCATTGTGTATACTAACCCATGTAGCTCCTCTGAAAGAGTCTCCGATTACATTCTGTATGGCCATGTCAGCAGTAAATGCTGAACCATCATAAATGTTTGAAGTTTCTCTGTATGGGGAATCTGTTCCAGAAACATCATGGTGATCTCTTCCCAATATTATTGGATATTCTATTTCTCCATTAGCTATGGCATTATTAAATGCCTCAGCAATTTTTATTCTTCCTTCACTGTCAGCGTACAATATTCTTGCTTGTGATCCTACCACCATTTTATTTTCTTGGGCTCCTTTTATCCATTTAATATTATCAGCCATTTGCTGTTTAATTTCTTCTGGAGAATTTTTCATCAAATTTTCAAGTACTTGGCAAGCTATATTATCAGATTTTTTTAAATCCTCTGGATTTCCAGAACTACAAACCCATCTGAAAGGTCCAAATCCATAATCAAAACACATGGGCCCCATAATATCTTGCACATAAGATGGATATTTAAAATTTATCCCATCTTCATCCATAATATCAGCGCCAGCTCTAGAAGCTTCAAGTAAAAAAGCATTTCCATAGTCGAAAAAATAGGTGCCTTTTGCTGTGTGTTTATTTATAGCAGCTGCATGTTGCTTAATAGTTTGCTGAACTTTTGATTTAAATAGCTCTGGATCATTGGCCATAAGTTCATTTGATTCTTCAAAAGAGAGCCCAGTTGGGTAATATCCTCCAGCCCAAGGATTATGTAAAGAAGTTTGGTCTGAACCCAAATCAATATGAATCTCTTCTTGATCAAATTTTTCCCAAACATCAACTATATTTCCATTATAAGCAATGGACACAACTTCTTCATTTTTAATCGCTATTCTCACTCTTTCACATAAATCATCTAAATCACTAATGACTTCATCTACCCATCCTTGTTCGTATCTTTTATAGGTAGCTTTTGGATTTATTTCTGCAGTCACTGAAACTACCCCAGCAATATTGCCAGCTTTAGGTTGTGCACCACTCATTCCACCTAAACCAGCAGTTAAAAATAACTTACCCTTAGTTCCTTTGTTGTCAATTTTTCTACATGCATTTAGTACAGTTATGGTGGTACCATGGACAATTCCTTGCGGTCCGATATACATATAAGAGCCTGCTGTCATTTGTCCGTATTGAGTCACACCAAGGGCATTGAATTTTTCCCAATCATCTTTGAGCGAATAATTTGGTATCATCATCCCATTAGTTACTACTACTCTTGGGGCATACTTATTTGATGGAAATAAACCCATAGGATGACCACTGTACATTACCAATGTTTGTTCATCGGTCATTTCAGATAAATACTGCATGGTAATTAGATACTGTGCCCAGTTTTGAAAAACAGCACCATTTCCTCCGTACGTAATTAATTCTTCAGGATGTTGGGCAACTGCAGGATCAAGGTTGTTTTGAATCATCAACATAATTGATCTGGCTTGCAAAGAAAATCCTGGATAATCATTAATAGATCTTGCATAGATATCATAGTCAGGCATGTACCTGTACATGTATATACGACCATAGGTTTTCAATTCATCTGAAAAATCTTTAGAAAGTTCTATATGCTGTTCAGTTGGGAAATATCTTAGGGCATTTTTAAGTGCCAAAACCTTTTCATTTTTAGAAAGTATGTCTTTTCTTTTAGGTGCATGACTTAGTTCGGATGATCTATTTTTTTTATTAGGAATTTCATTGGGTATTCCTTGTTGTATGAGATGCTTGAATGAATCCATTTACAAAATGTTAGTAAGTAGGGTTTATTAAAAAACTAAAAGGGGCAATGTTTGCATTCATTTTTACAGCAATAACCTCTTTTTAAATGATATTTTTCTGTAAAAATAATATATCCTTCTTTAGAAAAATAAAAATGGTCTTGATCTGTTGAATTTTTTTTTGAAAATGCAGATTCATACATAACTATTAGCTAAATTAACTATCTGTTATAAATTATTATGTTTTGTTTGACCATAATCTCAAAATAAATTGATTGACATTAGACAAAATGGAAAAATAAAAATTTATACATTTGGCAAGATTTTAAAATTTCATATTAAGAAACACTTACTATAATGTCTGTACATCAAAAACAAATTGACGCTTTCATGCAAAGCGTTTTAACAAAAAATACTCACGAGGCTGAATTTATTCAAGCTGTGGAGGAAGTAGCAGAAACGGTTATTCCTTTTATGGAGAATCATCCAAAATACAAAACTGCTAAAATACTAGAAAGAATCGTTGAGCCTGAAAGAGTACTTCAGTTTAGAGTTCCATGGTTAGATGATAATGGAGATGCTCAAGTGAATAGAGGATTCAGAGTAGAATTTAATTCTGCGATTGGCCCATACAAAGGTGGATTGAGATTTCACCCTTCTGTAAATCTTTCAATACTTAAGTTCTTAGGCTTTGAACAAGTTTTTAAAAACTCATTGACTACTTTGCCTATGGGCGGTGGAAAAGGTGGTTCGGATTTTGATCCAAAAGGAAAATCTGATAATGAAGTGATGAAATTTTGTCAATCTTTCATGTCAGAATTGTCAAGACACATAGGTCCAAATACTGATGTTCCTGCTGGTGATATTGGAGTGGGTGGACGAGAAATTGGTTACATGTTTGGTCAGTACAAAAGGTTGAGAAATGAATTTACTGGTGTTTTAACTGGAAAAGGAATTAACTGGGGAGGTTCTTTAATTAGACCTGAAGCAACTGGATATGGCACGGTTTATTTTGCAGCAGAGATGTTAAATACCCAAGGTAATAGTTTTAATGGTAAAGTAGTATCCATTTCTGGTTCAGGTAATGTTGCTCAATTTGCTTGTCAAAAAGCTACTGAACTTGGCGCTAAAGTAGTTACAATGAGTGATTCTAAAGGATACATTCATGATCAGAATGGAATAGATGCTGAAAAACTAGCATGGATAATGGATTTGAAAAATAATCGAAGAGGAAGAATTAAAGAGTATGCTGATCATTTTGATGGAGTAACTTTTCATGAAGGTGGAAAACCATGGGATGTTGCTGTTGATGTTGCTCTTCCATGTGCTACTCAAAATGAATTGAATGAGCAACAAGCTAAAACTTTGATTGCCAATAATTGTATTTGTGTTGCAGAAGGAGCTAATATGCCTTCCACACCAGAAGCTATTGCTGTTTTTATTGAAAATAAAATCCTTTTTGCTCCAGGCAAAGCTTCAAATGCTGGAGGTGTAGCAACTTCTGGATTAGAAATGTCTCAAAATTCGTTGCGATACAACTGGACCAGTGAAGAAGTTGATGAAAAGTTACATAGAATTATGTTAAATATTCATGCACAATGTGTTGAATATGGTAAAGATGCTGATGGGTTTGTTGACTATGTAAAAGGTGCAAACATTGCTGGCTTCGTTAAAGTGGCAGATGCCATGATTGATCAAGGTTTAGTTTAAATCAAATTATATGTACGGTTCATTAAAACAATATTTGGCTTCAGAGCTTAATGAAGTAGAAAAAGCTGGTCTTTTCAAAAAAGAAAGAGTAATTACTGGTCCTCAAGGAGCTGATGTTAAAGTTAAAGATGGCGGTGATGTGGTAATCATGTGTGCCAACAACTACTTAGGATTATCTTCTGATCCAGATGTGGTTAAGTCAGCCAAAGATGCTTTAGATACTCATGGTTTTGGAATGTCATCTGTAAGGTTTATCTGTGGTACTCAAGATATTCATAAAGAACTAGAACAAAGAATTGCTGATTTTTATCAAACTGAAGATACCATTTTATATGCTGCTGCATTTGATGCCAATGGAGGATTATTTGAACCTCTTTTTGGACCTGAAGATGCCATAATTTCTGATGAACTAAACCACGCATCAATAATTGATGGAGTTAGACTTTGTAAAGCCAATAGATATCGTTACAAGCATAGTGATATGCAAGATCTAGAGGAGCAATTAAAATTAGCTCAAGACCAAAGACACAGAATTATTGTTACTGATGGTGTTTTTTCTATGGATGGAGATATTGCTAAAATGAACGAAATTTGTGATTTAGCTGATAAATACGATGCATTGGTGATGACTGATGAATGTCATTCTGCAGGTTTTATTGGTAAAACTGGTAGAGGAGTTCCTGAATACCATGGAGTCATGGATAGGGTAGATATTATTACTGGAACTCTTGGAAAAGCACTTGGCGGAGCAATGGGTGGCTATACTACAGGAAAAAAAGAAATTATTGAAATGTTAAGGCAAAGATCCCGTCCTTATTTATTTTCAAACTCTTTGGCTCCTTCAATTGTTGGTGCAGCCAATAAAGTTTTTGAAATCTTAAGTGCAAGTACTGCCCTTAGAGATAAATTGGAAGACAATACTAAATATTTCAAAGAGAAAATTGTTGCTGCTGGATTTGATGTAAAGGATGGTGATTCTCCAATAGTTCCTATAATGCTTTATGATGCCGCACTTTCTCAAAAATTTGCAGATTTATTACTTGAGGAAGGGGTATACGCGATAGGTTTCTTCTATCCAGTTGTTCCAAAAGAAAAAGCAAGGATAAGAACTCAAATTTCTGCTGCTCATGAAAAGCAACATTTAGACAAAGCAATTGAGGCTTTTATTAAGGTTGGAAAGCAATTGAATGTGATTTCTTAAATTTATATTCAAAATATCAATAGCGAATTGTTAGTATCAAAATTATATCATATATTCGCAGCCCAATAATAAAAAAATTACTTATAAAGTGAGTCATTTAAGTTACAAAACAGCGTCAGCTAACAGAGAAACGGTTAATAAAGAGTGGTTATTGATCGATGCAGAGGGTCAACCATTAGGAAGAGTTGCCAGTAAAATAGCTTCTTTAATTAGAGGAAAACATAAAGTAGATTTTACTCCTCATGTTGATTGTGGTGATAACGTGGTTGTCATTAATGCTGAAAAAGTAACTCTTTCTGGAAACAAATGGGAAGCAAAAGAATACATCAGGCACACAGGATATCCAGGTGGTCAAAGATCGATGAACGCTGCTTCTTTATTATCAAAATTTCCTGAAAGACTTATCGAAAAAGCTGTAAAGGGAATGCTTCCAAAAAATAGATTAGGAAGTAAATTATTTGGCAACTTATATGTTTATGTAGGAAGCGAACATGACAAATCAGCTCAAAAACCAAAAAAAGTAGAACTTAACTAATAATATTAAATGTCAATCATTAATAAACTAGGAAGAAGAAAGTCATCTGTTGCAAGGGTTTACCTCAAAGATGGAAAGGGTAAAATCACTATTAACAAAAGAGATCACAAGGATTATTTCACTACAGACGTTCTGCAGTACAAAATTTTTCAACCTTTTGAACTTACAGGAACAAAGGGAAAATACGATGCCAAAATCAATGTTAAAGGAGGTGGATCCACCGGCCAAGTTGAAGCAATTCGTTTGGCAATATCTAGAGCATTAGTTGAAGTTAATGCTGAATATAAGCCACTTCTTAAGGCAGAAGGATTAATGACTAGAGATCCTAGAATGGTCGAAAGAAAGAAACCTGGTCAACCAAAAGCTAGAAAGAAATTTCAATTTAGTAAAAGATAAAATTTTAAAAAACCGCACCTGGGTGCGAGGTTTAGTATCTAAGAATTGTAGACCAGAAATGCTACTACAGTTCTGCTGAGAACAGAATAACAGTAAAAAGAAAGTAAACAAAATGGGAAAAGTAACCTTTGAAGAAATGTTAGATGCTGGAGTGCATTTTGGACATTTAAGAAGAAAATGGAATCCAAATATGTCTCCATACATATTTGACGAAAAAAAGGGAATTCACGTAATCGACCTTAATAAGACACTTGTAAAATTAGACGAGGCTGCCAATGCAATGAAACAAATTGCCAAATCAGGTAGAAAAATTTTATTTGTTGCAACCAAAAAACAGGCAAAAGAAATTCTTTCATCTAAGGTAGAGGAAATTAATATGCCCTGTATTACTGAAAGATGGCCAGGGGGAATGTTAACTAACTTCAAAACCACCCGAAAAACGGTTAAGAAAATGTCTACCATTGACAAGATGATGAAAGACGGTACTGCTGATACCATGTCTAAAAGAGAAAGACTGCAATTAACTAGACAAAGAGAAAAAATCGGAAAGGTATTTGGTAATATCGCTGATATGAATAGACTTCCAGCAGCTATTTTTATAGTGGATGTCAAAAAAGAGCATATTGCATTAGCAGAAGCCAGAAACCTCAATATTCCTGTTTTTGCTATGGTTGATACCAATTCTAACCCAAATGATATTGATTTTGTAATACCGTCTAATGATGATGCTACTAAATCTATTGAATTGATCGTAACAAACCTATGTGACTCAATTAAAGAGGGATTAGGAGAAAGAAAGCAGAATAAAGATAAAATTGCTCAAGAAAAAGTAGCAAAAGAGGCCAAAGCAGCTGAAGAAGCTGAGGAAACTAAAGAAGAAGTAAAATCATAAATAAAAAATTAAAATGAGTATTACAGCTAAAGACGTCAATGAGCTAAGAAAGAAAACAGGTGCCGGTATGATGGATTGTAAAAAAGCTTTACAAGAGTCAAATGGAGATTTAGAATCTGCAATAGATTTTTTAAGAAAGAAAGGTCAAAAAATCGCAGCTAAAAGAGGAGATAGAGACGCTAAAGAAGGTTTAGTTATTGCCAAATCATCCGGAAATTCGGGTTACTTAGTTTGTTTAAATTGTGAAACTGACTTTGTAGCAAAAAATAATGATTTTGGACAATTAGCTAAAACTTTAGTTGATTTAGCGATTAACACTAGAACTTCAAATTTAGACCAATTAATGGAAGCTAATTTTCCAGGATCTGATTTGTCTGTTTCAGCTAAAATAACTGAGCAAAGTGGTGTAATAGGTGAGAAAATTGAAATTTCTGCTTTCGAAACTATAAGTGCCGAAAAAGTTGTTGCATACAACCATCCAGGCAATCAAATTGCCTCACTAGTTGGTCTTACAATGGATGCTGAGGATGAAGGTAAACAGGTTGCAATGCAAGTTGCAGCAATGAATCCAATTGCATTGGATCAAGACTCGGTTCCACAGGATGTTATTGATAGAGAAATTGAAGTTGGAAAAGATTTGGCTATTCAAGAAGGAAAGCCAGTTGAAATGGCTGAAAAAATTGCCAAAGGAAGATTAAATAAGTTTTTCAAAGAGACTACTTTAGTTAACCAATCCTTTATAAGAGATAACAAAAAGTCTGTTGGTCAATTCCTTAAAGAAACCAATCCGGATTTAAAAGTTACAGATTTTAAGCGATATTCGCTTTCGATTTAATTTTGTTACCTATATTTAGAGAGCTTTTAAGCTCTCTTTTTTTTGCTTAAACTTTTAAATAAAATATGAAATACAAAAGAATACTTCTTAAACTTAGCGGAGAGGCGCTAATGGGTGAAAAACAATTTGGGATTGATAATAATAGATTGATTCAATATGCCGAGGAAATAAAACAAATTGCTGATTTAGGAGTTGAGGTTGGAATTGTAATCGGAGGAGGAAATATTTTTAGAGGAGTTGAAGCAGAAAAGGGTGGAATGGAAAGAACTCAAGGAGATTATATGGGTATGCTAGCTACAATGATCAATAGCATGGCCTTACAAGCAGCCTTGGAATCGGTTGGGGTCTTCACAAGGTTACAGTCAGCCATTGAAATGAACCAAATTGCTGAACCATTCATAAAAAGAAAAGCGGTGAGGCATCTTGAAAAAGGTAGAGTCGTCATTTTTGGATCTGGTACTGGGAATCCTTTTTTTACAACTGATTCCGCAGCATCACTAAGAGCGGTAGAAATAGATGCTGATGTTATTTTAAAGGGTACTAGAGTTGATGGTATTTACACTGCCGATCCAGAATTAGATCAGAATGCTACAAAATATAGCAGATTAACCTTTGATGAAGCATATGAAAATAATCTAAAAGTAATGGATATGACTGCTTTTACATTGTGTAAGGAAAATGGTGTTCCTGTGATAGTTTTTAATATGAATGAACCAGGTAATTTGAAAAAAGTTATTCAAGGCTCTGAAATTGGAACGCTAGTTACAATATAAAAATTCAATATGGAAGAAGTAAAAATGATTTTGGAAGAAGCAGAACAGGGCATGATAAAGTCTATGTCTCATCTTAGCATTGAATTAAGTAAAATAAGAGCTGGTAGAGCAAACC
>MDSV01230584.1_pt1 | contig 11125 bp, 9 predicted proteins | sample 810851 | NCBI WGS metagenome assembly MDSV01 (sample SAMN05326640, study PRJNA326480) | marine metagenome | isolation source: seawater | place: Atlantic Ocean: North East | collected 2012 | reverse complement strand
GAAAAATTAAAATTAACAGAAAATACCCAGCCAGCAATACTAACCGTCAGTTACTCAATTTTTAGAGTCTTAAAGGATGAATTTAATTTTGAATTTAGTTCTTTCAAATATTTTGCTGGTCATTCTTTAGGTGAGTACAGCGCCCTTGTAAGTTCAGAGGCCTTAGATTTTAGTGATGCTTTATATTTATTACATGAGAGGGGTAAGGCTATGCAAGAAGCTGTGCCGCTTGGAGAGGGAAGTATGATCGCAGTTTTAGGCATGAACAGTAAAGAAATTAATGAACTACTTAATTCTAGAAATGATAAAAGAGGTATTTGTGAAATAGCTAATGACAATGCCGATGGACAAGTTATAATTAGCGGTGATAAGTTAGGTATGAGTTCTGCGCAAACATTTTTAAAAGAAAAAAAAATAAAAATAATCCCATTAAAAGTAAGCGCGCCATTTCACTGTTCATTAATGAAACCGGCCGCAGAAATTATGAAAGAAAAAATTGAGAAAATTAATTTTAAGAAACCACTATTTAAAATCGTTAATAATGTAAATGCAAACCCGGATGATAACCCTGAAAATCTTAAAAAATTATTAATAGATCAAATTTTTTCTACAGTTAAATGGAGGGAAAGTATAATTAAAATGTTTGATCAAGGGGCAAAAAATTTTATAGAAATAGGCCCAGGGAAAGTATTAACTGGAATGGCAAAAAGAACAGTAAAAGGGGCAAATTGCTTTTCAATCAACTCATTAGCTGATATTAAAAATTTAATAAATGAATTTAAAAAATAAAAAAATATTGATCACTGGTGCGACAGGAGGGATTGGAAATAGCCTAGTTGCTAAATTTTATGATTTTGGCTCAACAATAACTGCAACAGGAACAAATGAAGATAAACTAAAAAAATTAAAAGAAAAGTATCCTAATATTCGAACTGAAAAATTTAAATTAGAACAACATGAAAAAATTGAGAGTTTTGTAGAAAAAATTAACAAAGATCTAGATGGAATTGATATCTTAGTAAATAACGCTGGTATTACTTTAGACAATCTTTCAATTAGATTAACCGAAGAAAATTGGAAAAAAGTTCTAGATATTAACTTAACTTCAACTTTTTTAATGTGTAAATATACGATAAAAAAAATGTTAAAAAAAAAATATGGAAGAATTGTAAATATAACTTCTATAGTAGGACATACTGGTAATTTAGGTCAGGCAAATTACGCCGCATCCAAAGCTGGTATAATTGCATTTTCAAAAAGTTTAGCTATTGAATATGCTAAAAAAAACATTAATGTAAATTGTGTTTCACCAGGTTTCATAAAAACAGAAATGACAGATAAAATTAATGAGGAATTTAAAAAAAATTTAATAAGTAAAATACCTTCAGGAGATCTTGGCACCGGAGAGGATGTTTCTAATTGTGTGGCATTCTTGGCTTCAGATATGGCAAATTATATTAATGGAGAAACAATACATGTTAACGGTGGAATGTATATGGCTTGACAATTCTAATTAATAATCTAATAAGAAATTATACAAACAAGAAAGGAATTCATGTCAGACGATGTTAAAAATAAGGTCAAAAAAATAGTAGCAGATCATTTAGGTATAGAAGAAGAAAAAGTAACAGATGAAGCAAGTTTTATAGATGATTTGGGTGCAGATAGCTTAGATACAGTTGAACTAGTAATGGCTTTTGAAGAAGAATTCGGATCAGAAATTTCAGATAGCGAAGCAGAAAAGATTTTAACAGTAGGTGATGCTATAAAATTTATTGAGAGCAAAGCAAGCTAATAAAATACAATTTTAAATATGCGTGGTAGAGAAAATATCATGGTCATATTATCCTCACCTTCAGGTGTAGGAAAGACAACAATAACAAAAAAGATACAACAAAAATACCCATCGTTTAAAATATCAGTATCGCATACAACACGGTTAGCACGTTCAAATGAAGTCGACGGAATTGATTATAACTTTATATCTAATGCTAAATTTGAAAAATTGATAAATGAAAATAAATTTTATGAATATGCCAAAATATTTGATAATTATTATGGCACTCTTAAAAAAAATGTGGACGAGCTGATAATAAAAAATGATTTGATTTTTGATATAGATTGGCAGGGCACAAAACAATTGTCAAAATTTAAAAACTTAAAATTAATTAAAATTTTTTTAGTAACCCCAAATAAAAAAGAGCTTAAAGAAAGGCTTATAGCAAGAAATCAGAACTCAGAGAAAGAGGTAGAAAAAAGATTTAAATCATTCGAGGAAGATGTTCAGCATTGGAAAGACTATGATTACATAATTATTAATAAAAATTTAGATATATGTTTTAAACAAATAGAGAACATAATTTTTAATCATAATAAAGATTTATCATCGCTCATATAAGTTTGTAATTTTGTAGTAAAAGTCAGGGCTTACAGCCTCGGGTCTTAGATTTAAATTCAGATTAGAAATAGAATTTATTTTTTCTTTGCTCAATAATTTATTTAGATTTTTATTAATCATCTTTCTTTTATTTGAAAAAAAAATATAAGTTACTTTTTCAAGGTTTTCTAAATTGTTAATTTTTAAATTTAATTTTTTTTTTTGGTTGAAAATGAATTACCATTGATTGGACTTTTGGTTTTGGAAAAAAACAGTTAGGGGAAATGTTAAATTTATTTATGGTATTTAATTTATAAGAGGATAAAATAGAAATTCTACCATAGTTCGAGGATGGGAAATTTGCGATAATTTTTTCACCTAATTCTTTTTGAAACATAAAAATTATATCGCTACATTTTGATGATAATCCTTTTAATTTTATTATTTTTACAAGAATTTGAGATGATATGTTATATGGTAAGTTGCCAAAAATTATTGATTTTTTTTTAATTTTACTAAAATTAAATTTTAAAACATCTTGATTAACGATCTTGATTTTTTTTTTGTCAAAAAATTTATCTTTAAGTATTTTTGATAACATATCATCTTTTTCAATTAATAAAAAGGATTTGGGATCTTTCTTCAATATTTCTTTTGTAAGAGCCCCTTTACCGGGCCCTATTTCAATTATATTTTTATTTTTAATTTGAACAGAATTAATAATTTTTTTAATTACATTTTTATCTATTAAAAAATTTTGTCCTAATGATTTTTTTAAAAATTGCATTTAAAACTTATTAACAAAGTTGATACATTTTATTAAGCTTTCAGGGTTTGCCTTTTTTTTACCGACTAGATTTTTAGCTACTCCATGATCTGGTGACACACGAATATATTTAAGTCCTAAAGTTACATTAATTGCATTAAATTTAAATAAAGCCTTGAAAGGTGCCAATACTTGATCGTGATACATTCCCACAATTACATCATACTTTTTATAACTATCGATAAAAATTGTATCGGCAACTAGAGGCCCACTTACAGATAGTCCCATTTTTTTAAGTTTATTTATTGCTGGAATAATAATTCTTTTTTCTTCAGAATTATCTCTTAATTCAGCATTATGTGGATTTAAGCCTAAAATTCCAAATTTCGGTTTTTTTTTATTTTTACTTCTGTACCATTTATCAATTGTTATAATCTTTTTTATAATACTTATTTTTTTAAGTCTTTTTTTAATTTCATTAATATCTATATGGGTTGTAATCGGGCAGACTGATAATTTTTCATTAAAAATTAACATCGCAACTGAATCACTATCTACTTTTGATTTATTAGAGAGATATTCAGTAACACCAATTTTTTGTTTTTTTAATAATTCTTTATTGATAGGACAATTTATTAATCCTATATTTTTATGTTTATTTACTAAATTGTGAGCAACATTTAAACATTTTATAACATATTTTGAGGCTTCTTCTTTTTTAATTTTAAAAGGTTTTGAAGCTTCAAGTTTTATGTCAATAAGTTTAATGTCATTATTAACTACTAATTCGTTTAAATTTTTAACTTTAGTTATCTTATGACTTAATTTTAGTTTTTTAAATTGAGATTTTATCAATCTGTAATTTGAAATTAAATAAATTTTTTTTTTAATTTTTTTTTTAATCTTTTTAAGACTTTTAAAAATTATCTCAGAATTTATACTGTTAGGATCTCCACTTATTAAAATAATTTTTTTCATTGATATTCAACCAGTGTATTATTCCTTATCCTAGATAAATGACTTTTCGAGTACAAATTAAATAATTCATTTTTTTTTCTATTTATTATATTTAACTCTAATTTTTGTAAATTTACTTCCTCTACTTTTTTAAAGCGTATATCGTTTATCTTTAAAAATAGAATAGTGTTTTGTCTTTTAATGGGAACTGATATCTCATTTTTTTTCATATTTTTTATAATTTCAAAAACATCTTTAGAAAGTTCTCTTGAACTTACCCATCCTATGTAACCTTTGTTAAAGGACGTATCTGAAATACTATAATTTAATGCCGTCGAATTAAAACCATCTTTTAAAATTTTATTATTAATGTCATTAATTTTTTTATTTATTAGCTCTTTTTTTTCAACAGCTATTTCAATTTCTGATAAATTATATTCTAATATTTTTTTATTTTCTCTAACAAGTTCATCTAATTCATCTCTCACTTGATTTGCATCTATATTAATTTTTTCTGAATATATCTGATAAATATATTTTTGCCATTTTAATTCTGTCTCAACATATTTTTCAAATAATTCAAAATCTAAACTCAAATTTTTAAATTTATTTTTAAGTTTTTGAATATTATTTTGAGATATTGATTTCAAATATTGATCTATTTGAAATCTATCTATAGTTAAGTTATATTTTGATAATTCTAAAGTTTTAATTTTTGTTTGTATTAATTGTTCTAAAGATCGCTCTTTAAGGTCATTAATATTTTTTTGATTAATTTCTTTACCTGTGAGCACTAAATTAGTTAAAATTTTATTCTTAATTTCAAAATTTGTAATTATTTCATTATCAACTTTTACGATAATTGAGTTTTCGAAATTTGCAAAAACATTATTTGAAAAAAAATAGGATATTAGTAAAAAGATGATCTTTAATCTATTTAAAATCATTTACTAAAAGTTGGTGAGTCAATGTTTCCAAAAGGAGTAAGTGTAATTTTAAACATTAAAGAATTTTCAGGCTCAATTTCAGAATCATTATAAAATTCCCTTCTGTATACAAGACCTGCCCTTAAACAATCGTTTATATATTCGTAACTTAAATTATAAAAATCTGATGAATTGGTTATTAAATTTCTTTTAGTCTCAAAAGAAACTAGGTTATTTTTATTAGTTGAAAAATCAATTTTTGTTTTAAAATATTCCTGATTCCCAATATGTTTATCTTCTTCTAAGTAATTAAAATCAATTTTCATATTATTAAAATTATAAGTTAAACCTAAATCGTTATAATTAAATTCACTATAATTTTGATCTACAGCAAAATCATAATTAAATGAAATATTATCATTTAACTTATAATTCACAGAAGCTACTAAATCTGATAATTTTTCATCTAAACTTGACTTTGAGGACATTTTTTTATTTTCCTTCTCTGAAATAATTTGGGCGACGGAAAAATTAAATTCTTTATTGATGTTTTTAATTTTATAATCAAAACCTACAGTGCCACTCAATCCTTTTTCGAAATTATTTACATTATCTATTCTATTTATGCTATAAGCTTTCACTGGGTCTAATCTTGATCCGGAAGTCTCTTTTCTCATATCACCTGGCGCATATTTAAATAGAAATTTTGGTGTTAAAAAGTGTTGAGAATTATTGGTATTTTTCTGTAATTTTAACTTAGATAATAAACCCAAAGCTCCATGTACCTCACTAGTAAAATCTTTCTTATAAATCTCTACATTATTTGCTTCATAATTAATGTTTTTTAAACTTCCTAATATTTCTGAAGAAAACCCAGTGTCAAAAAATAGTTCATTAGAATTAAAATTAAAATCATTAACAAAGAATTTTGTCACTTTATTCGTATCATAATTATGTACTTTTAAATTGGTTGCTAAATCTAAATTACCTAAAGTATTTTTAAATAAATTTTTACTCGCGAATGCTTCTGGAAAAATATATTCATATTTATCTTCGTAATTTTCTTTTAATGTTTCAAAAGAAGTAGCATTAATTCCAAAAAATAAATCTTCGTTGCTATGAGTAAAATCAATTGAATTTTTAAGCGTATCAGAATTAAAGTCTACTAAATTAGATTTAATTTTGTAAAGTTTAAAATACTTATCATTGGACACATCTTGCAAGGAAATATCCAAAGTATTTTCAGAATTATTTGCACCTTTAAAGTTTTTTACAATCTTTGAAAAAAAATGAGATTTTGCTCCTGGTCTTTTAGATGAACTAGTTTTTTTATATCCATCTGTATAGCCAAAATCTGCAAAGAAATTAGTATTTTTAAATGCTTGATGGTATTCTCCTAAAAATAAAGGATTTTCATCGCTAAATAATCTACTTGTTAGTGTAAAATTTTTATCTACTCCAGCAGCAAAAAAGTAAGGAACCGTTACACTGGGACCTAAATTTTTAGTATCTGATATTGCAGGTGGTAAAAAACCTGATCGTCTGTCTACTGTAGGATCTGGATGAGATAATCTAGGAAAATAAAATACTGGAATATCATAAATTTTCACTAAAGCATTATCATAATAAATAGTTTTTTTTATATTATCGTGTAACATTTTAGTTGATTGAATGCTCCATGGGGGGCACTTATCATTTTTTCTATAATCGCAAAGAGTAAAAATACTTTTGTTAAAAGTACTTTTATTATTGGTTATATTAGCTGTATTTGAAAAAATCCGCGGTTTATTATTTGGGTTAATCTTAAAATTTCGATCATTTACAAAAGCTTTTAAGTCTGTTCCTAAAATTTCTTTTTTTTTAGTATCTATATAAATTTGTGAAAATTCAAAAGAGTTTTTCAATTTATCTTCTACTTTTACAGCTCCTATAGATTTAAATATATTTTTTTTATTTAAAAATTCAAAATTTTCTAAATAAATTTTAGTATTGTCAATATCTTCAATTAATGTTTTTTTATCAGAGGTAATAGAGTTTTTATTATTGTCTAATATAATGTCTTCACTTTCAACTTTGTAGCCTTCATTAGTAAGTATTTCAGTTGGTCCCTTACTTTTAAATATCTTCTTATTCTCAAAATATTCAGCATAATCAGTTGTAATTTTATTCATATTTTGATCCAGCAAGATGATATTACTTTTAAGTATTATTATTCCATTCTTTCTATCATATTCTGCATAATCACTATTAATGGTCTTGTTTTCTTTCGTTTTAAAAGTAACATTATCTTTAAAAATTGTTTTCTGTTCTTTTTTATCAAAAGTAACATTTTTTGCCTCAATAGATAAATTTTCTGCAACGACAAGACTGCTTGAAAAAATTAATGTAAATATAGTTAAAAATATAATAATTTTATTTTTCATTAATTTGCAAAACACCTATAAATATAAATAAACTTAATGCTATTACTGGAGCCCAAATTGATAAAACTAGAGGAATTCTATCCGTTTGTCCTAGAGCAATTGATAAATCTTTTAAATAAAAAATTAAAACAGTAGCAATTAAACCTACAATTATAAATTTAAAATTGTTACTTTTTTTAAGAGCATTCATTGTAAGAATTGAAGCCAAACCTGTCATTACCATTAAAAAAAACGGCAATGAAAGCAGGGAGTGAAGAGATTGATCCAAAAAAACTTTACTATAACCCTTACTAATAAGCTTATTATAATTGAAAATTAAATCTAAAAAAGACATGGTGTCAAAATTTTTAAACAAACTATTAATTTTTTCGAAATCATAAATTGAATTTAATCTTAAGACTTCAGAGTTTCTTTCTTCAAAAATATCATTCACTAGAGTGAAAATTTTTACATCATTGAGTATCCATTCTTTATTTTTAATATTTACCTTTTTAGACGTAATTTTTTCAACTACGTTAAAATTTTTATCTAAGTGAACTATTGTGACGTCTATTAAATTTTGTTTTTCTGGTTTAGTAGCAGAGATGATTCTAGTTTTTTCACCTATATTTTCTTTAATCCAAAGTCCATTTCTATTAAAAGTAACTAAATGATCTATATCTCTTGAATAATTAGATTTAGTTATCTCGTAATACTTTGATAAAGAAGATGTTATTGGGTTTACAAAAAATAAAACTATCCAACCTAACAAAAAAGCAGTAAGTGCCAAAATAAAAAAAATTTTTAAGTTTGAGCAACCAAAAACTTTTAAGGTTAATAAATCTTTATTATTTCGTATTTTTAACATAAACCACATACTCGATATAAAAATTACAAAAGGTAAAAGTTTTAAAAGAATACTTGGAATTATCATAGCAGTTAAAACAAATGGTTTAAAAAGGCTAACATCAAGATTTTTAAAAAACTCAATTTCTTCAAATAAATTTAAAATCATTCCAAATCCATAAAATATTCCAACTATAATAAAAAATGTTTTTAAAAAATTCAAAAACAGATAATTATATAAAACTTTATTCATTTAATTTTTGTTCTCCCTTGAAAATTGGTAAACAATTAAACTATAAAAGAGTGTTAAAAGTATAATAGGCATTAAGATAAATGAAATCCTAGTATATAAATTTATACCGGTGTATCTAACTGCCAACTCAGTAAATATTAAAATCAAAAAACAATATAAAAATACTTCAGTTTTACCGAAATATCTTTTATTTGATTTAATTAATAGTAAAGAACAAATTAAAGAAATAACTGGGATATAAAATGGTAAAACTAATCTTCTATTTAAAATTGGGTAAATTTCTTCAATAAAATCTTTATTACATATTTCTAGATTTTTACTTGCATCATCTTTTAAACAAGTCAAAAGTTTTAACGTTGAAGTTTCCTGTACTTTCGGTTTCTTAATTGTTGATGTTGCAAGATTACTAAGATCAATACTTAATTCTTCAAATTTAATGATTTCATTTTTTTTATTTGCTTTATTTGTAATTATTTGGCCATTTAATAAAAAAATTTTCTTTTTATCTACAATTCCACTTTGAGCAACGATAGTTAAATCTGTTGCTTCATCTTTACTAGTTGATAAATTTTTAAGATTATTACCTTTGTCATATAAAAAAATATTTTGCACTTCATTTCCTATTTTTCTTTCAACTATTAAAGTAAATCCTTTAAAGCTATCACTAAATCTTTGTTTTTTTACAGCAGGTAGAAGTGAGTTTAATTTATCATCACTTAGTAATGATCTTGATTTATGTAAAGCTAAAGGTGTTAAAATAGATGAAAAAATTAAATAAATTATTGTTATTAATATAGAAATAGAAAAAAAAAGTTTTACAAAGTCAATTTTTTTGACACCTGAAGTCCAAAGTATTATTAGCTCACCTTCTTGATCATGTTTTATAATAAAAATTATTAATGCAATTAAAAAAGATAAAGGTATAAATTTTGGCATTAAACCAAAAATATTTAGAAATGAGTAGTAAAAATATGTAGATAATGGATATCCACTGTCTACTATTAGATCTAAAAAACTAACTGCTCTTACTGTTAAAGCAATTAAAGAAAAACCAAATAATATTAAAACAAATGTTTTAACGATTTCTATTATAAAATTTGTATAAATTTTGTTATGAAGCATTTTGTAATTTGTATATAGATAATGCATTCATTTAATAAATTCAATCAATGGTTTAATTATTGCAAATTTAACGTTGAAATCTTATATTTTTGATCATATATACCTCTCAGCCCATTATGGAGAATATTAAATAAATTATGACTATAAAAATCAGCTACTCAAAAAAAAGCATAAGCAAATCTTCATCTAATCTTATCTTATTTTCAAACGATAAGTTCAGTGTTAAAGGATTAAAAAGCAGTCTTTCTACCTCAGAGTTTTCTTATATAAATGATTTACTTAAATCTTGTGATTTGAAAAAAAATATCTTTGTTTTTGAGGTTAACTCAAAAAAAAAGATTGTAATAATTGATATTAAAAAAAATTTAAAAACTTCCGACATTGAAAATTTAGGAGCTGAATTTTATGGCCGTGTAAATCATGGAAAAGACAGTCAATATTTTCTAAATTCTAATAGTGTTTCTAGTAAGTATGAAAACTTTATTGGCCATTTTTTGCATGGTCTAAAATTGAAATCTTATGAATTTAAAAAATATAAAACTAAAAAGGATAAAAGAATTATTTCAATAAATGTTTATGGAAATAAAAATATACCATCACCAAAATCTCAATTAAAATTTAAAGCAATAGAAGATGGTACTTTTTATGCAAGAGATTTAGTTTCTGAGCCTGGAAATATTCTTCATCCAGATGAATACGCAAAAAGATTAAATTCTTTAAGAAAAGATGGAATAAAAATAAATGTATACGATAAGAAAAAATTAAAGAAACTAGGAATGAATGCTTTGCTTGGAGTTGGGATGGGAAGTATTAGAGGATCGTATCTTGTAACAATGGAATGGAATGGAGCAAAAAATAATTCTAAGCCTTTAGCGTTTGTGGGAAAAGGAGTAACTTTTGACACTGGTGGCTATTCATTAAAACCGGCACGATTTATGGAAGACATGACTTATGATATGGCAGGGTCTGCGGCTGTTGTAGGACTAATTAAAAGCTTAGCACTAAGAAAAGCAAAAATTAATGCTGTGGGTGTTGTAGGTCTTGTAGAGAATATGGTAAGCGGTGTGGCCCAAAGACCTGGAGATATTGTAAAATCTTACAGTGGAAAAACAATCGAAGTTTTGAATACTGACGCAGAAGGTAGATTAGTCTTAGCCGATGCATTATCTTTTACCGAAAAAAAATTTAAACCAAAATTTATAGTTGATCTTGCTACTTTGACAGGAGCAATAATAGTTTGTTTAGGTTCTGAATATGCTGGACTTTTTTCTAATGATGATAAGCTATCTAAAGAAATTATTAATGCCGGGGAAAAAGTTGAAGAAAAGTTATGGAGGATGCCGCTCCATAAAAATTACGATAAGCTTATGAACTCAAAAAATGCAGATATGCAAAATATAAATTATGTAGGTGGAGCAGGATCAACAACTGCAGCACAATTTTTACAAAGATTTATATTAAACAAAACACCATGGG
>MDSV01173932.1_pt1 | contig 11125 bp, 15 predicted proteins | sample 810851 | NCBI WGS metagenome assembly MDSV01 (sample SAMN05326640, study PRJNA326480) | marine metagenome | isolation source: seawater | place: Atlantic Ocean: North East | collected 2012 | reverse complement strand
TTTAAAGAAAGGCAAATCATTAAAAGAAAAAAATCTAAAAGATCAGATAGATTTAATTAAAAAAGAATTATCCAAGTATAAAGTAAAACCTGATTATAAAGAAGATTTAGAATTATCTGAAAATATAAAAAATTTAAATAAACAATTAGATAAAATTAAAATTAAAAACATAATTATGGATAAATCCAAGAATATTATCAAAGATAAAAAAATTGGTACTTTTATTCTTAGACATCAAGTTCTTATTGATTTTCCACCGAAGGAATTGAGAAATGTAGTAGACCAAAGTAAAAAAGATATTAAAGAAGGTGTTGTTGTTGGTTTTTCTACTTTTGAAGGAAAAGTCGGTGTTGCAGTTGGGGTTACAAATGAATTAATACAAAAATATGATGCTGTAAAACTTGTTAAGATTGCGTCTGAGATACTTGGTGGAAAAGGTGGCGGAGGTAGAAAAGACTTTGCGCAAGCGGGTGGTACAAACAAAGAGAAAATTGAAGAGGCTTTTCAAACCTTAGTTAAAAAAATTAATTAAGACTTTTTTTTAGATTAGTGTCCAATACTTCTAAAAACTGATTTGTTGTGAGATATTTCTGGTTTTTGCCTATTAACATAGCAAGGTCTTTTGTCATAAATCCATTTTCAACTGTTTGTATACAAACTTTTTCTAAATTTTTTACAAACTTTTTTAGATCCTGGTTATCATCTAACTTTCCTCTGTGATACAGACCTCTTGCCCAAGCGAAAATAGACGCTATCGGATTAGTCGAAGTCTCTTTACCCTGCTGATGTAATCTGTAATGTCTTGTAACAGTTCCATGCGCGGCTTCAGATTCTATAGTCTTTCCATCTGGAGACATTAAAACACTAGTCATAAGACCTAACGAGCCAAATCCCTGAGCTATTGTATCTGACTGAACATCTCCATCATAGTTTTTACAGGCCCAAATATAATTTCCATTCCATTTCATTGCGGAAGCGACCATATCGTCAATAAGCCTGTGTTCGTAAGTTATTTTTCTTTCATTAAATTTTTTTTCAAATTCTTTTTTATAAATCTCTTCAAACAAATCTTTAAATCTACCATCGTAACTTTTTAAAATTGTATTTTTTGTAGACAAATATACGGGCCATTTTCTATTTAAACCATAATTCATACATGCTCTGGCAAAATCTCTTATCGACTCATCCAAGTTATACATTGAAAGGGCAACGCCAGGTCCAGTAAAATTAAAGACTTCAAATTCTTTTTTTTCTTTACCATTTTCTGAAGTCCATTTTATTTCAAGCTTTCCTTTGCCAGGAACTTTAAAATCAGTTGCTTTATATTGATCTCCAAAGGCATGCCTTCCAATTACTATAGGGTTTGTCCAACTAGGAACAAGTTTTGGAATATTTTTACAAATTATTGGTTCACGAAAAACAGTTCCTCCCAAAATATTCCTTATCGTGCCATTAGGAGATCTCCACATTTTTTTTAATTTAAATTCTTTTACACGATTTTCATCAGGAGTTATCGTTGCACATTTTATACCTACACCAATTTTTTTTATAGCTTTAGCACAATCAATTGTAACTTTATCAGAAGTCTTATCTCTATTTTTTATGCCTAAATCATAATATTTGATATCTAAGTCGATATAGGGAAGAATTAATTTTTTTTTGATAAAATTCCATATTATTCGGGTCATTTCATCGCCATCTAACTCCACAATAGCGTTTTTTACTTTGATTTTTGTCATATATATTTTAATTTTTTCAATTGAATTAAATTATCTAATATACATATTAACGTACAATTATAAAACATATAGATATGATAGATATATTGTTTCCGAAGCTGCATAAAGAAGGTTATAGATTTTTAGCTATAGCCGGTGTTGTGACATTTATCCTTTTGTTGATTTCTAAATTTTTTGGAATAATAAGTTTGATTATTACAATATGGGTATATTATTTTTTTAGAGACCCTGAAAGATTTCCAATTAATGATGAGGGATATTTATTAAGTCCTGCAGATGGAGTTGTTTCTCAAATTATAGAGCTAAATGGACCTAAAGAACTAGGGTTAGATAATAAAAAATATACAAGAGTAAGCATTTTTATGAATGTTTTTGATTGTCATGTTAACAGGGTTCCTTCTTCAGGGAAGATTACAGAAATATTTTATAAACCTGGAGAATATTTAAATGCCTCTTTGGATAAAGCTAGTGAAAAAAATGAAAGAAATTATGTAAAAATACTAAATAGCAATGGAGATGAATTAATTTTAGTTCAAATAGCAGGTTTAATTGCCAGAAGAATAGTATGTGAAAAAAAGGAAAATGATGAAATTAAACAGGGAGATAGATTTGGAATGATTAGATTTGGTAGTAGAGTTGATTTATATTTTGAAAATTATCAATTAATGGTAAATACAAATCAAAAAACTATTGCAGGCGAAACAATTTTAGCGAGAAAAAAATGATTGAAAATAAAAAAGAGTTTAAATTAATTTCAAAAAAAAACCCCAAATCACTTTTGCCGAATGCCTTAACTATATTTGGAGTTTGCTTAGGTTTAAGTTCAATAAAATTTGCAATCGATTTAAATTATTCTATGGCAATAATTGCAATCGGGTTTGCGGCTATTCTCGATACTTTAGATGGAAGAGTAGCAAGATTAATTAAAGGAACTTCAAAAGTTGGAAAAGAACTAGACTCTTTAACTGACGTTATTAGTTTTGGAGTTGCTCCTGGTTTTGTAATGTACTTTTGGGCTTTGAACGAACTAGGAAAATTCGGCTGGATGTTTGTATTAATTTATACTGTATGTTGTGCACTTCGATTAGCAAGATTTAACTTAACAACAATCGAGGAAAACGAATCTTGGAAAATAAATTTTTTCGAAGGAGTTCCGTCACCTGCTGCAGCAGGCCTAGTGTTATTACCTCTTATATTAAATTTAAGTGGTTTTATTAAATTAGAGAATTATGCATTGATTAGTTCTGTTGCAATATTAACAACATCAATTTTAATGGTTAGTAAACTTCCCACTTACTCTCTTAAAAGAATTGTAATACCTAGAAATTCAACAATTTTCTTATTACTAGGAATAGGAATTTATGTAAGTTTATTAATTTTTTATACTTTTAAGACATTATTTTTTACAGGAATAATTTATCTTTTATTAATTCCTATAAGTTTTTTCCATTTTAGAATTAAAAACAAAAAATCATTTAAATCTGAAATAGATGATGATGAAGATGTTTTATAAATTGTATTAAATATTTGAAAAAAAATAAAATTTCTAAAAATTGGCTGCATAAACAGAGAAGAGATCCTTATATTAGAGAATCTAAAATTCAAGGATATAGATCAAGAGCAGTTTTTAAACTTATTGAAATGAATAAAAAATTTAAATTTCTTAAAAAAAATTCACTATTAGTAGATTTAGGAGCAAGCCCAGGTAGCTGGTCTCAGTTTGCAAGGAAAGAAATAAGTAAAGGTAAAATATTAGCTATAGATATATTGCCCATGGAAGATATAGATAATGTTAATTTCATAAAAGGTGATTTTTTAAATAAAGATATTGTTGAAAAAATAAAAATATATTTCAAAAATAAAGCCGATGTTGTTTTATCAGATATGGCTTCAAACACATCTGGAAATAAGGAATTAGACACATACAGAACTGGAGAATTATGTTTAAGTGCAATGAATTTATCCAAAAAGATTTTACATGATAACGGGGTTTTTTTATCAAAAATGTTTATGGGATCTATATTTAAAGAAATTAACGAAACTGCAAAAAAAAGCTTTAAAAAAGTTGTTATATTTAAACCTTTATCAAGCAAAAAAGAATCCAAAGAAATTTATATTTATTGTCAAGGTCTTTTAAAAAATGATAAATAATATAAAAGTTAAATGATTATAGTATGAAAAAAATTTTATTAATAAATATACTTTTAGTTTCGTTCTTTCTAAGTGCAAATGTTTTTTCTAAAGAGTCAAGCCACTTTATTAAAGGTATGAAACATTTTAATAATGATGAATTCGATAAGTCAAAAATATTCTTTGAAAGAGATTTAGTTTTTAATCCAAGAAGTGAAAAATCTTATCTATATTTAGCTAAAATTTTTAAAAAAAAGGAAAATATAGAAGAAGAAGAAATTAATTTAAAAAATGTTTTATTATTAAACCCCAAAAATGATGAAGCAATCTACATGTTGACTCTTATTAAGATAGAACAATCTAACTATAATGAAGCTGAAGAACTTATCAATAAATTTAACTTAGTTTGCAAATCTTTCTGTTCAAAGAAAAAAGAAATTGAATTAAAATTTAAAAAATTGAATCCAGAAAATGCAAAAAATAACAATTAAGAAAATTTTAAAAAAAAAAGACAAGTCACCAATTGTTTGCTTAACTGCCTACACGAGAAATGTTGCTAAAATTGCAGATAAGTATTGCGATATAGTTCTTGTCGGAGATTCTTTAGGAATGGTTTTGTATGGAATGAAAACAACAAGAAACGTTAAAATTGAAACAATGATTCTTCATGCAAAGACAGTAAAGGAATCTACAAAAAAAAGTTTAGTAGTCTTTGATATGCCTTATAAAACTTATACAAACAAATTTATGGCATTTAAAAATGCAAAAAAGGTTCTCAAGTTAACAAAATGCGATGCAATAAAATTAGAAGGTGGAAAAAAAATTTCATCAATTGTTAATTTTTTAGTTAATAAAGGAATACCAGTTCTTGGACATGTAGGCTTATTGCCTCAAACTTCGAGAAATTTTAAAGCTAGAGGAAAAAACTTTAGAGAAAGAAAAAGTATTTTGGAAGATGCAATTGCCATTTCCAATTCTGGCGCTTTTGCAATGATAGTAGAGTGCGTTGTAGAAAAATTAGCAAAAGATATTACAAAAAAAGTTTTAATTCCCACTATAGGAATAGGAGCATCAAAATATTGCGATGGTCAAATTCTTGTTACAGAAGACTTAACTGGATTAAGTGACTTTTCTCCTAAATTCGTCAAGCAGTATGCGAACTTAAATAAATCTATAGAAAAATGCATAAAAAATTATGCTCATGATGTAAAAATGAAAAGATTTCCTTTTATTAAGAATGTATATAAATAAAAGATAATTTATATGACTAATAATTTATTTGAAACCCAATATGATTTAACTAAAAAATCAAAATTAAGGGAATTCTATGATTCCTATAAAATTTGGATTTATTCTATAATACTGGCAATTATAATTATTATAGGCAGTTATAGTTATTATAATTATAGCAAAGAAGAAAAAAAAATTTTACTGTCAGAAAATTATATAAAAGCCAAGGTCAATCTTGAAAATGGCAATAAAGATGCAGCTATAAAAATTTTGAAAGATATAATTTTTTCAAATGATCCGAGTTATTCAACTTTATCTTTTTTCATGATACTTAATGAAAATTTAATTAATGATAGAAATGAGATCTCAAAACTATTTGATCATCTGTTAGAAAATAATAAATTTGATAAAGAGATAGAAAATTTATTGCGTTATAAAAAAGCTCTATTTAAATCAAATTATGTTGATGAAGAAAATTTTTTAAATGAAATTAGACCTTTATTAAACGATAAAGAGACTTTATGGAAAGGTCATGGATTAATGCTAGTTGGAGATTTTTATTTTTCAAGAAAGGAATATATAAAAGCAAAAGATTTTTATAGTCAAATACTTGGAATCAAAAATTTGCAGCCAGAACTTTATAATCAAGCAAGAATGAAACTTGTTAATATAGCTAATGATTAATAAAAAAGTATTAATTTTGTTGGTATTATCTACTTTAATAAATAATTGTTCATTTGATAACAAGACTGGAATCTGGGGCGATTCTGCTAAGGAAAAAAAGAGAATTTCGGAATTAGAAAAAGAACAAAAAGAAATAATTAAAGTAGATAAAATTTATTCATCAGATAAATCTTTTTATAAAGAAATATCATTAATAAAAAATATACTTCTCCCGAAACCAGAAAATATATCATCATGGACAATGTCAAATCAAAACTATCAAAATTATTTAGGTAATATATATCTTAAAAGTATAAATAATAATTTTCTTAAAAAAAAAATTGGTAAAGATAAATTTTCAGGATATAAAAAAATTACTTCACTTTTGGTTCTAAAAAACAATATAATTTTTTCTGATGATTTTGGAAATATTTTTCATATTAACGAAAGAGGAAAAACGATATGGAAAAAAAATATATATAAAAAGGCTTACAAAAAAATATATAAAAATTTAGTTTTTTCTATTTACGAGGATAATATTTTTATTGCTGATAACATTGGTTTTGTCTACGCAATTAATTTAAAAGATGGAAAGTTGCTTTGGGTAAGAAATTATGAAACAGCTATGAAATCTAATATAAAAGTTTTTAATAATAAGATTTTTTTAATAAATCAGGATAATAAAATTGTTTGTATAAGTACAAAAGACGGTTCTTTAATTTGGAATATTCTTTCAATAGGATCTTTTATTAAATCAGAAAGTTTATTATCCTTAGCACTTACCAAGGATGGGAATTTATTAGCAATTACATCCTCAGCAGATATATATAAAATAAAAGCAAATACAGGAGATATTATTTGGTCAAGAAATACAGCAGATTCGTTGTTTGCAGATGCAACAGATTTTTTTATTTCGTCTTCTCTAGTAATCAGTGAAAACAAAGTCATATTCTCTTCTGGAAATAATACTTATTCACTAAGTTTAGATAACGGCGAAACCCTTTGGAGACAACAAGTAAGTTCAGTAGCAACACCAATTATTAGTGGAAAAAATATTTTTATTGTTACCGAAAATGGATATTTAGTTATTATAGAGTCAAATACAGGTGAAATAATTTCATCAACAAATATATTAAAAATTTTAAAAAAGAAAAAACAAAAAACAAAAATAACAGGATTTATTATGGGATCTGGTAAGATTTATTCTATCACATTAAATGGATTTTTAATTTCAAGTTCTGCCACTTCAGGCAAAACAGAAGCTTTCAAAAAAATTGGAGGCCCAAACATTTCTCCTTTAGCAATAGTTAATGGTAATCTATATATATTGACGGACAAATCGAAACTTTTAGTTTTTAATTAATCGTGCAAACCTAATTTTTTAGAATAAAATATTCTGAACAACCAATACAAAACTAGTCCTAGCGGTCCAGTAAGATAAATTAAGATTAAAGGAATTAATATTATTTTTCTAGGAATATTATACCTAACCGAATCTCTAGATACCCATGAGCCAAGAAAAAGGTTTAATGCCAAAAAATGTATCCAAAAAAATAATAAAAAACTTTCAGTAGCAAAAATTGTGTATAGATTATCTAAACTTAAATATAATTTAAAGATATCTAAGAAAGGTTCACCTAATAGAATTGATTGATACAGCACATATATATATGCAGTAGATAAAATAATAGGAAGTATTATTGAATTTACAAAAAATTGAGTGATTTTTGAATTAGGAATTATAATTAATAATAACCAAAAAGGCAGCACTCCAAAACTGCTATATATATATATATTTTCAAAAGTTAAATACTCTTCAAATTGAATTAACATAAAAACCTCAATATATAATATAATATATAAAAAACATGAATCCTATAAAAAATAAAAAAAATCTTGAAATGACAGTGGATGAAATAAGAAATTTTGCCTATGCCTATATTGAAAAGTATGGTCCTTCAAAGCAGCAGTTGAGAACATATTTATTTAAAAAACTCATTAAAAAAGAACAAAAGAAAATTAATAAAAATGAAATTTTCGTTTTGATTGATGCAGTAATTAGTTCTTTAATTGATAAAAAATTTTTAAGTGATGAATATTATTCAGATTCAAAATCAAAAGCTTTTTATAGAAGAGGTTATTCACTTAATAAAATAAGATATAATTTGATCAAAAAGGGAATTGATCAAAAATATATAAAAGCAAGTATTTCAAAAATTAAGGAAAATGAATCAGACCCTGATTTTTTTTCAGCAATAAAAATATGTAAAAGAAGAAGAATTGGGCCAAATAGAGAAGAAGGTAATAGAACTTTATTTTATAAAAAAGATATTTCAATATTAGCAAGATCAGGTTTTAGTTATGAAGTATCAAAAAAAGTCTTAGATCTACCAAAAGATGAGTTTATGAAGTTTTATAAAATGATTTAGTTTATTTTTTTGTTTTTTTATTATTTTTTGATAAATAATAATTCAGCTGTTTTTCTAATTTTTTCTTAACATATAAAAAAAACATGACACCAAAAAAAGTTACTGAAAAAACAATAATAAGAACCGTTTTTATCATCTTTAAATATAAAAAATAATATTATTTATATGTTTTATGGGGCAACAGATAATGGAGTTTCGCTTGTGGGCAAATAAGTTTGTTGCAGAACTTCTTTATTAATAGCATCTAGAGCATGTTCGCCTAGAGATTTTCCAGTGCTTTTTTTCACTAAGTATCCTGCTCCTGTTGTTACTCCAGACTGGACTATCGAAGCTGTAGTGAATCCGGAAGCGGCTGGACCTATTAAAGCCATAGGCGCCATAAAGCAACCAGATAAAGTTACACCTAAAGCTACTATTAAAAGTAATCTTTTAAACATCGAATCCCCAATCTTTTTTTGGAGTCTATATTTTTTATTTAATAAAAAAAAGAGACAAATTATTTAATTTAAGTACAACTTTAAGTTGTAATTATTTTTCTAAATTATCTGATCTCTTTGCTATTAAAGGAAGGTTTTTATAATTTTTTTTTCCATATAAAAAATTTTTCTCATCATGAGTTGTTACTGTCCCTCCTGCATGAACAAGTATTGAGTGTCCTGCCGCTATATCCCATTCATAAGCTCTAGCTTTTGCTGCATAAATATCAGCTTCACCTGCCGCTAAAACACAAAATTTATATGAACTAGACATTTTTACAGTTTCAGAAACATTATGTTTTTTATAAATATTTAAAATTTCATCGGGTGTATTATTTGAGTTTTCTAATCCTATAATTTTATCTAATTTTTTTTTACCACAATTTAATTGGTAGGTTTTTCCCTTATACATCTCATAAGCTAAGTTATTTCCATAAGAAAAAAATAATCTTTCTTTCGCGGGAGCATAGATAATGCCTGCCACAGGCTTAAAATCAATTATTAACGCAGCATTTAATGTATATTCGTCTTTTTTTTTAATATAATCTTTCGTTCCATCAATTGGATCTATTAACCAAAAATCACTATGTTTGTTTTCAATATTTAAATTTACCGTTTCCTCAGAAATAATAGGTATTGAGGGAGTTAAATCTCTTATTTTTTTTCTTAAAATTTTGTCAACCAATAAATCTCCATCAGTTACTGGAGATTTGTCTGGTTTAATGGTAATTTTTACACCCTTTTTACTTATTTCTTTTGCAATTTTTCCCGCTTCTAGAAATGTATCTAAAAGAGCCTCTATGGTATTTTTTAATTTTATTTTATCCAATTTTATTAACTTTCTCTAAAATAACTTCTTTAGCATTTATTACCTTTTTACCTGAGTTTTCAAAATTAACAGTTACTTTATCATTAATTATTGATTGAATCTGTCCAATTCCCCAGTCTTTATTATTGGGATTTTTCACAAAATCACCAGGTTCGTAATCTAAAATCATTTATAGAAAAATATCATTTTATTTATATAATAAAACAAATACATTATTTAATATATATGTCAGTAAAAAAGGCTAATTCATTGGGTTTTATAAAAAAACCAAAAGATACAAAAGTCGTAGTTGCTATGTCTGGAGGTGTAGATTCTTCTAGCGTTGCTGGCCTAATGAAAAAAGAAGGCTACAATGTTGTAGGAATAACTCTTAAACTTTATGATGATGCCAAGTCATCGGTAAATAGCAGACAATGTTGCGCAGGCCAAGATATTTTAGATGCAAAAAGAGTATCTCAAAAATTAGATATTGATCACAAGATATTGTATTACCAAAAAAACTTTAGAAAGGAAGTTATAGACTCATTTATTGATAGTTATGTTAGCGGAGAAACTCCAATACCATGTGTACAATGTAATCAAACTGTAAAATTTAGAGATTTATATGATTATGCCAAAGAATTAAAAGCTGATGCTTTGGTCACAGGTCATTACGTTAATAGAATGCAAAAAAATGGACAAGCTGATATGTATAGGGCTTCTGATTTAAAAAGAGATCAAAGCTATTTCCTTTTTGCCACAACGCAAAAACAATTAAATTTTTTGAGATTTCCACTGGGCAATTTACAAAAAAATCAAACAAGGGAAATAGCTTCAGAACTTAATTTGAATGTAGCAGATAAACCTGATAGTCAAGATATATGTTTCGTGCCCAATGGAGATTATGCTTCAGTAATAAACAAATATAGACCCACATCTTTTAAAAAAGGCACTATCCTAAACACAAAAAATGAACCTATAGGAACCCATGAAGGAATAATCAATTATACAATAGGTCAAAGAAAAGGTATTCGGATACCCAGACAAGAACCTTTATACGTTGTAAATATCGATGCTTCGAAAAATACTATTACAGTTGGAAATATGGAAGATTTACTTGTTAAAAAGATTTATGTTAAAAATTTAAATTTATTAAATAGTTTTGAAAAAAGTAAAAATAATTTTTTTGTAAAAGTTAGATCTACAGGAAAATTGATTAAAGCCAATATAAAATTAAAAGATAATGGAGCCGAAATAAATTTGGAAGAAAATGAAAAAGGAGTTTCTCCAGGACAGGCATGTGTATTTTATTCAAAAAATGATCTTGGGGATAAAGTACTAGGAGGCGGATGGATATTAAGAGCAGACAACAAATATTTATCCACATAATTCAACCACCAAATATTTTGAAAAAAAAAACAACTAAATAGTGATTTAATTTATTTTTGGTATGTATATTATTAAAAGTGACTTAAGAGGCAACTCTTAACCGGCCAGATAAGGAAAGACCGAGAGGTTCAAGCTTATAGGGCGGAAAACTCCGCAAAGTAGCGCTTAACATAGCGGGGTGGCGGGTTCGGCGGTAGCGACTACAACGACGAACCAAATTTAAAAGTTCTAACACGAAAGTGTTAGGACTTTTGGTTTTTT
>MDSV01080575.1_pt1 | contig 11126 bp, 11 predicted proteins | sample 810851 | NCBI WGS metagenome assembly MDSV01 (sample SAMN05326640, study PRJNA326480) | marine metagenome | isolation source: seawater | place: Atlantic Ocean: North East | collected 2012 | reverse complement strand
TTATGATTGTATCTAGAAGACACTTTTAACTTGATTGTAATTTTAATTTTTTAGCTTTATTTAAAATAGCATTTTCTAACATAACATTATTATTTGCATCAACTTCTATACCAACCCATTTTGTATTTTTGTATTGTTGACAAAAGGATGCAACTCTAAGATTCTGTGTCTTTAACTCAGAACCTGTAATAAATATATTTAATTTACATCTTTCATTTTCATTTGCTGTTGTAGAATACCAGTCCGTAATAATTGTTCCACCAATTGGATCAGCAGAGTTTAATGGCATAAAACTTATTGTATCTAATGCACCTTGCCAAAGATAAATATTTAATGTCATTCCAATACTAGCAACACCACCATTTTGTTGACGATTATCTTGGTTTAAAATTCCACTCATACTCAATCCTTCTGACCCAAACAAACCACCTCCAGTCTGTAATCTGGTTTGTGCATCTCTCAATGCACCTTGTTTATTGATAGCAGAATTCATTTGAGTTCCAGATCTAGCAATTATTTGACCTGTTGTCTGTGCATTAGACCACAACTCTTCCATTTCCTCCTCTGATTTTCCAGTATTACAGGAGCTTAAAAATATAAGAGTTATAAATAAAAGCAGTGATTTGATTAATATCATTAAATGGTAATTATTGTATGAAGGGCTAAAAGTAAAACATAAAAAAAGGCACTTTAAAAAAGTGCCTTTTTTACAAATTAATTAATTAAATTAAAATGACATATTTGCACCGATGTACCATGCAGATCCATCAGTTGACGCAGCACCATTGTTTTCTGCATCTTTGCTAGAATAACCAAGTATAGCGGTTACACCTGAAGCAACTGCATAAGAAACACTTGCAGATGTTGTATCTTCAGAGTCATCAGTTGTTCCTGCAGTACCAGCAGTAGTACTATCTTTAGATGTACCTGAAGCGAAACCAACATTAAATGTTAGATCTCCAGAAACATATTTAGCACCAGCAGCTACATATTCACCGTCGTTTTGGGCAGTGTTTGTTTGCTCAACACTATCACCATCAGCAAAACCAACAGCAACAGTCAAGTCACCAGTCACAGCACTAATACCAAGGTGTACACCACCTTCATCAGATGTGAATGATGTTCCAGTTTTACCACCTTCAGTTTCAGAATAACCAAAACCAACAGTCACAGCTGAATCACCCAGAGATGTTACATAAGTACCACCAATAGCTACGTGACCATCAACACTGTATGTGCTGTTGTTAGCTGAGTTGTCATCAGTTGAAGCTGAGAAAGACATAGTAAGACCATCCATCAAGAAATCAGCAGCAGTGTGATACTCAATACCGTATACTGTACTTGCAGTCGTAAAGTCTAATCCAGTTGGCGCGTTGTTTGCAGTAGCAGTAGCAATAACTTCAGCACCAGCAGAACTTGGAATTGAAATGTCATGTGAGCCAGATGCGTTACCAGCATTTAATAAATCTAATTTAGATCCATCAGTGAATGCTAAAGTAAAACCAGCGTCACCGTCAGTTCCAGCCATAGTTTCATTTGCTAACATGAAGCTAGATGAAATAGTCATTCCAGCATCAGTAGTTTCTGATAATGATACAGTAAAGTTGTTATCATTTACCTGTGCAGTAGTATCAGTACCACTGTTAGGTGATTTAAAAGTAAGACCTGTTTGGTGGTTACCACTCATCGTTGCAGTTACAGCTTCAGCAATTGAAGCAGCACCTAGCGTAGAAATAAGAGCAGTTCCCATTAATAGTTCTTTTTTCATAATTACTCCTTTTGAGTTAATGAATATTCATTAAATGTAAGAAACAAATCTTACATTGAGGTTCATTTATAAATAATTTGAATAAATTTCAAAAAAAGCATAGAAATACATGAATTATTTTTGCTGGTGTTGTTTTTTTACAACAAAAAAAGTATGTTTAATTATAAAAAATTCACAGAAATTCAAGATTTATTAAAAAAAAACCATAAAAAAAGCCAAATTATAGCTATTTCCAAAAACCACCCCCAACAAAGCGTTCTGGATGCAATTCATAAAGGCGTGCATATCTTTGGTGAAAATAGGGTATTGGAAGCAAAAGATAAATTTACTGAACTCAAAACGAAATACCCCGATATAGAATTACATCTTACAGGTCCGTTACAATCAAATAAAGTAAAGCTAGCCATATCTATCTTTGATGTCTTTCAAACATTAGACCGTGAAAAAATAGCAAAAGAATTTTTTAAATATAATGAAAAGTTAGTAGGAAAAAGATTTTTCATTCAAGTTAATACCGGTGAAGAAGATTCCAAGAGTGGAATATATTCAAAACACTTAAAGGAATTTTTGAATTTTTGTCAAAAAGATATGGGTTTAAACATAATAGGTCTAATGTGCATACCTCCTATTAATGAAAATCCAAAATTACATTTTAAAAAACTTCAATTGCTTGCAAAAGACAACAACCTTGAAAAACTTAGTATTGGTATGAGTGGAGATTATTTAGATGCTCTTGAGTTTAATCCATCATATATAAGGTTGGGAACTATTCTTTTTGGAGAAAGAAATTGAAACAAAAAATAAACATTTATACAAATATAAAAAGTTATGACTTTTTTAATCAAGTCATAACAAATTATACTTTAATTTATAAAAGTATTGAGGAATTGCTATCTGACCCAAAAAAAAATGACAAAGGAGGCATCATTCTTAGTGATAATATAAACAACTTTGAGGGTGATTTAAAAGTTCTCTCAAAAAATTACATTCTAATTACAAGTGATAATGATATTAATAACACAAAAAAAAATATAAAAATTTTAAAAACTCCTTTTTTTCCTTATGAATTAAAAAATAGTATTGAAAATTTTTTTAACAATAGTTTTTTTGAAATAGAAGATATAATAATTCAAAACCAAAATATTTTAAATTCAAAAAATAAAAAAACTCAGCCTCTTACTGAAATTGAAAGCAAGATATTGATTTACTTAATTACTAACAAGTTATGCTCTAAAGAATATATTAAAGAAAATATTTTAAAAATTAAACCATCTATTGAAACTAATTCTGTTGAAACACATCTTACTAGAATAAGAAAAAAATTTGACTTTATTAATACTGTACTTATTATCAAATCAAAAAATAATATTTTGTCAATTGGAACTAATCAAGAAAACTCGGATTAATTAATCTAAAGAACCTTTTGTTAAAAGTTTCATTGTGACTATGGTTAAAAAAAGATAGCTCAAGATACTCATCGTCTAGGTTAAGTTTTATCATTCTTAAAACAAGAGGTTTGTTTTCAAAAAAAACTTCTATTTTGAAATTACCCAACTCACTATTACCAATTCTTTCAAGAATTACATTGTTGTTTAGTTCAGTTAATCTAGCGTTATCAAAAAAATCAGGATTATTAAAAATATCATAAAAAAACCAAGCAGATGAATTTTTGGGATTAAAAAACTCATCTTCATCAAGTTCATAGTTGTAATACATTGCCTTGTCTTCATCCAATATTATTAGAATTTTTGTAGGCGAACTGTACTCAACTCTGATTCTGTTTTTACCAATGTATATTTTTCCTTCACTAATTGTTTGATTATCATTCTGAATAAAAGAAGTTGAAAAATATCTAAGATCTTTAAGATAATTTTTAATCACTTGAAGTTTAGTTTCTTCAGCAGATACTAATGAGTTAAGTATAAAAATAAAAAATATCAGAAAATAATTAAACTTAATCTTTTTTAAGAACATGTCTTTTACCCGCATTGTTCGCTTCTGAAATAATTCCATCTTCTTCCATTTTTTCAATTATTCTCGCGGCTCTATTGTATCCAATTTGTAGGTATCTCTGAATGTAGCTAGTAGAAACTTTTTGTTGTTTAATTATAATATCTACAGCCTTGTTATATAACTCATCAGTATTATTTGATATTAAATCTCCATTATTATTAGTATTATTATTTACTTCATCTAAAGAAATTTCTTTTTTGTAATCAAAAGTTGCTTGTTTCTTTATAGCATTTACTACGCTTTCAACCTCTCCTTCAGATATAAACCCTCCGTGTAATCTTTTAATATTAGCACCATTTTCTAATAGTAACATATCTCCACTTCCTAGTAGTTGTTCAGCTCCCATCTCATTTAAAATTGTTCTACTATCAAACTTACTTGCAACCTTGTAACTAATTCTGCTTGGAAAATTTGCCTTTATAGTTCCTGTAATCACATCAACACTTGGTCTTTGAGTGGCTGTTATTAGGTGTATTCCTGACGCCCTTGCCATCTGAGCCAGTCTTTGTACTAATGATTCAACTTCTTTGCCTGCAACCATCATTAAATCAGCCATTTCATCAATCACAACAACAATAAACGGCATTTTTTCTAATTTTATTTCTATTTTTTCTATAATTGGCATTCTTGTGTCTGGATCAATACCAGTTTGGACTTCTCTAAATAATTTTCTTCCTGATGTTACGGTCCTTAAAACTTTATTGTTATAAGAAGAAATATTTTTAACATTAATACTGCTCATAAGTTTGTATCTATTCTCCATTTCACGCACTACCCATTTTAAGGCAAAAACTGCTTTATTTGGATTAGTTACAACTGGAGTTAACAAATGAGGTATGTCTTCATAAATGCTCAACTCTAGCATTTTTGGATCGATTAAAATTAACTTACATTCATTTGGTTTAAATTTAAATAATATACTTAATATCATTGCATTAATACCAACTGATTTTCCAGAACCTGTTGTTCCTGCAATGAGAAGATGAGGCATTTTTTCTAAGTCAGTAAAAATCTTTTCACCCGAAATATTTTTCCCCAATGCCAAAGTTAATGCGTTTTCATCTGTTTCAAATCGTTCATCATCAATTAAGTCTCCAAACAAAACACCATCTCTTTTTTGATTTGGTATTTCAATACCCATACTTGTCTTTCCAGGTTGAGATGAAATTCTTGCAGATAAAGAAGACATAGCTCTCGCTATATCCTCTGATAATCCTACAATTTTGCTAGATTTAATTCCAGCATTTGGAATAAATTCAAATAGAGTGACTATAGGGCCTGTTTTAAAACCAGTAACTTTTCCATCAACACCATATTCCGAGAGTGTTCTCTCCAATTTATCAGCAAGTTCACTATTAATTTTGTTTAACTCTTTGTTTGTACTATTTTTTGAAATAGATTTTTTTAAAAGGTCTTTATCAGGAAGAGTAAATGTGAACTGTTCAATTTCAAGCTGCTTTTGTGTTCCTTTGGGTGAACGAACCAATTCTTTTTTGCCAAAAAAAGGTTTTTTTTTAATAGTTGGCTCATTTCTTGCTTTAGTTATTTTTTTTGATGACTTATTTTTTAATAAATTCCAAATGGGTGTAATAAAATTTAAATATTTTATAAATTTTATTAGCTTAAGAAATATAAAGATTTTTTTAAAAAATTTATATTTAATAGAAAAAGATAAAATTATTAAAAATAATCCGAATATAAAAATCAATAGACTTAAAATATAAGTCAATAAAGGGTTGTTTATTTTTTCATATACATAATAATTTATTTGATCGAATAAAAATATTGAAATTAATCCAGAGTTAATTCTATCTAAGCCATATAAATAGATAAAAATATTTATAAAAAAAACTCCAAATAAATTTAAAAAAAATCTTAAGAGATATTTTTTGTTTATTATTCCAAAAATACTTTTAACCCCCTCAAACAATATAAAAAATCCAACTACATATGAGAGGCTCCCAATGATAATAATGGAATAACTTGAGAGATATGAACCAAAAATACCAAAATAATTATATATTCCTTGGTTTATGTCCTGATTAGTGAAATTTTTAAAACCCGGATCATTTTCGCTGTATGATATCAGACTGCCCAAATAAACAATCGAAAATATGACTGAAATCAAACCAAAAAAAATTTTTATTAAAAATTTTCGTAAAGAACCATACTTAAACATATAGTTAGATTGTAATACATTCAGATTGTGTTAATTCGAAGAAAATTATGAAAGAAATATACTCGAATATTAATATTGTTGGCGGAGGGCTTATAGGTGCATTTACAGCTTACTCTCTTGCAAAAATTGGTTTTAAAATAACTATTATCGAAAAAAAAGAACCATATAAAAGCATTAAAAATTTAGATCACAGAACTGTTGCAATATCTGAGGGAACAAAAATCTTTCTTAATAAAATTGGTCTCTGGGAAGATATAAATAAATATGCTGAACCTATAAAAAAAATAAAAGTCATAGACAGGAAGCTATCAAACTCCTTAGAATTTGATAATGGTAGAAGAAAATCAAACTTAGGCTACATTGTAAAAAATGAACATTTACTCAATATTGTTTATAAGAAATTAAAATTACAAAAAAATGTTAGAATATTTAATAATACTAAAATAGTTAATTTTGAAAAAAATATTGATACTATAAAAATTAATCTAACTAATTCTATTATCGTATCAAATCTAAATATTGCAGCGGATGGGAAAAATAGTTTTGTAAAACAATATTATAAAACCCCATATTTTATTAAAGATTACAAAAGAACTGCAATTGTTTTGACTTTTACTCACTTAAAAAATCACAACAATACAGCATATGAGTTTTTTTATAAAAATGGACCATTGGCTATACTCCCAATGCAATCCATGAACGGGAATTTTACAAGTTCAATTGTTTGGACAAACGAACAAAAGTATTTGAATTTGATTAGCGGTTTAAAAAATGAAAAAATTATATCAATACTAGATCATTATTCACAACTTGCTGTTGGAAATATAAAACAAATTTTATCCAAGCAAATTTTTAATTTGACAGCTCATCTGAATACAAGTTTTTATGAAGACAGAACCATTTATGTTGGTGATGCTGCACACTCATTTCATCCGATTGCTGGACAAGGGTGGAACCTGGGAATGAAAGATGTTGAAAATCTCTTTAATTTAATAGTTAAATATAAGTCCTTAGGTATTGAGATTGGTGGCGAATTTTTTTGTAAGGAGTATCATAATGATAATTACTATAACGCCTATAGACTTTATCAAGTTACTGATAAATTAGACAGTCTTTTTCAAAATCAAAATCCTATTATTTCTTTGGGAAGGTCTTTTGGCTTAAAATATCTTCAAAAAAATAAAAAAATAAATAATTTAATTAGTGATTTTGCAATGGGTATTAATTAATTGTTTTGTTATCAAAATCTCCGATAAGTTCTAATTCAATAACTGACCTAAGTTTATTATAAAAATCAATTAAATTTGTTGTTTCAAGTAATGCCTGTTTATCAATATTTTTAAAAGGAGAAACCATTGCAATAAATTTAATTATTTGACTAATTTCAATATTTTCAATTTCCTCAAGATTTAAATTAATAGATTTAAATTTAATATACTTTTCATAAACTTTGAGGAGTGATTTTTTTTGTTCGTCTGTAAAAAAATTTTCTTCATCATTATTTTTAATTAAATCAACATTAACTATTCTAAAACTATACTTTTGTTCAATTGGATTAATGATTTTAAAACAATTTATCCCTTGTAAGCTAATTAAATATCTACCATCGTTAGTTTCATTAAAACTATGTATTTTTCCAACACAACCAATATTAAATAACTCGTTGTTTTCGTTTGTTTGAATCATACCAATTTGCCTATCTCTAGCTAATGCGTAGTTTATCATTTCAATATACCTCGCCTCAAAAATATTAAGCGGGAGACTAGTACCAGGGAATAAAACAGCCCCATTCAAAGGAAATATAGCTAATTCCATTAAGAAAACATTATCTGAGATAATCTTTTTCTATATTCAATAGTAAATTCATTAGAATTCCCTAATACTCCAAAAAATTCAATCAACTTATTTTTAATCTTGTCTTTGTTTTTGGGATAATTATCAATTAATAAACTCATACTATTTTCATAATCTTTTGTTGAAAAATATTTATCTGCAACCTCAATAATTAAGTTTATATCATTTGGTTTCTTTTCTAATTTGCTAATTAATTCATTAATATTAGGACCTGAAAGATTGTTTTTTATTATTTCTATTTTTTTTTCTAGTTGCACAATCTCATCTTTTTCTTTTATTTCAAAGCTGAGAGACTCAATAAAAGACTCAGCTTCTTCCAATTGTTTTAATTCTAAACAACACTCTAGGTAAAAATATACTGCTTTTATCTCATTAGGGTTTTTAGATATAAAATTCAAAAGCAAACCTTTAGAGTCTTCAAATTTTTTTTCATCCATATTTTTATTTATTTCTTCAAAAAATTCTGTGAAATCTTCCTTAATTTTTGATCCTAAACATTTTTCTATAAATTCTATTACTTGTTTTTCCGGTAAGACACCTTGAAAAGCATTTGCAATTTGTTTATCTTTGAAAGCATAAACAGTTGGAATAGACTGTATTCTTAGTTGAGAAGCAATTTGTTGATTTTCATCGATATTAATTTTTACTAAAGTTACTTTGTCTGAGCCATCTACAATTTTTTCTAAAATTGGAGTTAATTGTTTGCATGGTCCACACCAAGGTGCCCAAAAATCAACTACGATTAACTTATCAGCACTTGCTTCAATTACTTTATCATTAAAATCACTCTCATTTGCATCAACTATATTTATTTTCTCGTTCATAAAGTTTCAACTACACTATAATTCTCCAAGGAGAAAATATTAATTTTTTTATTATTTTCAATCATAAATCTAATAAAGTCATTGGTTTTTAGAGAAATTGTTGTTGTGTTGATAAGAGGATGAAAATTAATAAATTTACTTTTAAATAGTTTTTGATCCAAATAAAATTTTACCTCATTTTTAGTATCATTTAATAGCGCAAATGGTGAAACAGAACCAGGTTTTATTTGCAAATATTTATTTAAATACTCCTCTTTAGCAAACGATAAGTTTTTTCCGTCAATAGATTTTGAAAATTGCTTTAAATCAACTTTTGCTCTCTCATCACAGCTAAAAAGAAAAAAACTATTTTTTTTATTTTTTAAAAATAGGTTTTTTGTGTGAGATCCACTTATTTCACCTCTTAATTTTTCTGAATCTTCAACAGTATATAACGCTTGATGTTCATGAATTTGAAATTCTACGCTTTTAATCCTAAGTATTTCAAATAATTCTAATTTTGTAGTCATAATTGGTGTGATAATTATTTTGAAATAAGGTATTTAATTAAAATAAGTAAATAAACAATGAATAAAAAAGCAATAGTTATAGGTAGTGGTTTTGGAGGAATAGCAATAAGCCTCAGATTGCAAAAACTAGGTTACGATACAACAATAATTGAGAAGCTTAAAGATATTGGTGGTAGGGCTAGAGTGTTTGAAGTCAATGGTTTTAAGCACGATGCAGGCCCTACTGTCATTACAGCTCCATTTCTTTTTGATGAGCTCTTTTCTTTGTTTGGCAAAAAAAGAGAAGATTATCTAAATTTTGTTCCACTAGAGCCCTGGTACCGTTATTATTTTCATGATGGAAAAACATTTGATTACTGTTCTACAGTTGAAAAAACAAATGAACAAATAAGAAAATTTAATACTAAAGATGTAGCAGGATATGCAAAGCTTTTGCATAAATCAAAAAAAATATTTGATGTAGGCTTTACCCAATTAGCAGACAAGCCATTTATTTCTTTTTTTAAAATGTTGAAGGTTGTGCCAAATTTGATTATTTTACAAAGTTACTTAACTGTTTCACAACTTGTTAACAGATATTTAAAAAACCCATACTTGAGAAAAGCATTCTCTATTCATCCACTTTTAGTTGGTGGTGACCCTCATACAACAACTTCTATATACGCATTAATACATTATTTGGAAAGAAAGTGGGGAGTATTTTTTTGTATGGGTGGAACTGGTAAAATTGTTTCTGAGTTGAAAAAACTAATGATAGCAAATGGTGTTAAAATAAAAACAAATACGGAAGTCAAAGAGTTTGTTGTTGAAAATAATAAAATTTTAAAAATTATTACAAACAATGATGAAATAACAAATTTTGATCTTGTTGTTTGTAATGCTGATCCCCCCATGGTGTACTCAAAATTATTAAAAAAACATAATTTTAAAAGACCTTTTAAAAAAGAAAAAAACTTATTATATTCAATGGGACTGTTTGTTCTTTTTTTTGGTACAACAAAAAAATATAATGATGTTGCCCATCATACAATATGGATGACTGAAAGATTTAAATCTTTATTAAATGATATTTTTAAGAAAAAGAAACTATCAGACGACTTTTCATTATATATACATCGTCCCACTGCAACTGATATTTCATTTGCACCAGATGGGTGCGATAGTTTTTATGTATTATGTCCAGTTCCAAATCTTCAAGGAAAAGTAAATTGGGAAACAGAATCTGAAAGCCTTAAAGATAAAATTATAAAAGAATTATCTAATACTATCATGCCAAATTTAGAGGATACCATTACAGATGTCTTTTGGATGAATCCTAACGATTTTAAAAATGACTATAACTCAATGCATGGTTCAGGTTTCTCAATAGCACCAATATTTACACAATCTGCTTGGTTTAGATTTCATAACAAAGATAAAAAAATTAAAAACTTGTATTTCTCTGCTGCTGGTTCTCATCCTGGAGCGGGAATACCAGGTGTTTTGTCTTCTGCAAAAGTAGTTGAAAATATTATAAAAAATGAATTAAGTATTAAGTGAATAATTTAGAAATTAACTCAATAAAAGATTTAAAAAAAGAAGGAAAAAGTTTTTATTGGGCCAGTTTTTTTTTGTCAAAACAATCTAAGATAAAAGCAGGTAAACTTTATTCTATATGTAGATATTACGACAATATTGCCGATATGGATAAAGAAGATAAATCTATATTTTTTAAAGAATCCATAGAAGAAATTAGAAGTAACAAAGAGAACGTTGTTAATATTTTTTTACAGCAAAACGATATCAATGTTTTAATATTCATTGATCTTTTAGAGGGCTTAATTAAAGATCAGAGTAGTGTTAAAATACAAACTAAAAATGAATTAATAACCTATTCTTATAATGTTGCTGGAACAGTTGGTTTAATGATGTCTAAAATTATAGGAGTTGTTGATAAAAAAGCAAATTCTGCTGCAATAGATCTTGGAATTGCGATGCAG
>MDSV01077945.1_pt1 | contig 11126 bp, 9 predicted proteins | sample 810851 | NCBI WGS metagenome assembly MDSV01 (sample SAMN05326640, study PRJNA326480) | marine metagenome | isolation source: seawater | place: Atlantic Ocean: North East | collected 2012 | reverse complement strand
ATAAACTTGATTCTCCTTTAGATTCTATCTTTAATTCTCCAGAGCAGATATGACCAGAGCATCGTAAATCTAACTCCAACTTATCGTTTTCAAGAGAAATTTCCTTACACACAGGTGAAATTGAATGTATAAATGCTCGAGCGATTTCTGAACTATCGCTAATTTTGGAATCTTCACCATGACTGAACTTTATTGGATCGGACTTGGGCATCTCTGTTACCTTAGTAGGATGAATTCTTTTCCATGGAGTATATCTCCATAAATGTTCAGAGCGTGGAGGAACTAATATTTCTGGATATTTCATCATCCAATTGCACCCTCCATCTCCAATTCGAGAAGGCGATTGAGTTCAACTGCGTATTCCATAGGTAATTCACGGGTAAATGGTTCAAAGAATCCATTGACGATCATTCCCATTGCTTCTTCTTCACTGTGTCCACGGGACATCAAATAGAACAACTGATCATTACTAACTTTTGATACGCTGGCTTCATGTTCCAAATCTGCACTAGAATTACCAACTTCCATAGTTGGATAAGTATCAGACTGACTATCAGCGTCCAGCATCAAAGCATCACACACGACCTTTGAGCGGCAACCATGCGCCTTTGGTGTGACCTGAAGCATACCTCTGTATGAAGAGCGACCACCATTTTTCGCAATTGATTTCGAGAGAATGTTTGAGGTAGTATTAGGTGCTAAGTGGTGAACTTTGGCACCTGCGTCTTGATGTTGACCCTTACCCGCATATGCAACTGATATGACTTCGGCGTGAGCGCCTTCTCCTTTGAGTAGAACTGAAGGGTATTTCATTGTCAATTTGGAGCCGATATTCCCATCAACCCATTCAATTGTAGCATCTGCATGGGCAACTCCTCTTTTTGTAACCAGGTTGTAGACATTGGCAGACCAATTTTGAACAGTGGAATACCTAATCTTAGCCCCTTTCATGGCAATTAGCTCAACAACTGCCGAGTGGAGTGATTCTGTCGAGTAAGTCGGTGCTGTGCACCCCTCTACGTAGTGTATGGATGACCCTTCGTCAGCGATAATTAGGGTTCTTTCAAATTGACCCATGTTCTTGGCATTAATTCTGAAATAAGCTTGTACTGGCATCTCGACATGTACACCTTTTGGAACATAAATGAATGAACCGCCTGACCACACTGCAGTATTCAATGCTGAAAATTTGTTATCAGAAGCAGGAACGACTGTTGCGAAGTATTTCTTCACAATTTCAGGGTATTCTTTCAAGCCAGAATCCATATCGAGGAATAACACACCTTGCTCTTCCAAGTCTTCTCTTATCGAATGGTAAACCGCTTCAGATTCATACTGTGCAGTAACGCCGCCAAGCCATTTCTGCTCTGCTTCAGGTATTCCAAGTCTGTCAAAGGTGTTTTTGATGTCTTCAGGAACTTCGTCCCAATCCCTCTCAGTGCCATTTGATGACCTAAGGAAGTAAGTTATCGCATCAAAATCAATCTGATTTAACATGTCACAGTTACCCCAAGACGGCATCGGCATTTCCATGAAACGATGGTATGCCTTTACTCTCATATCGGTCATCCATTGAGGCTCTTCCTTGAGTTCAGAAATATCTCTGACTACCTGTTCTGTAAGACCCTTGTCGAATCTTATCGTTGCATTTTCAGGATCGTGGAATCCATATCGATAGTCACCTACCGCATCTCTTGCCGAATCGCCAACCATAATCTCACCTCACTCCTCTAACCAATCGTAACCCCTAGATTCGAGTTCTGCTGCTAAATTAGCATCCCCTGTTTTGACTATTTTTCCATCAATCATCACATGAACAAAGTCTGGTTTGACATGTTCCAACAAACGTTGATAGTGTGTAATTACAAGACATCCAGCAGTTGTAGTGATACTGTTTATTCCCTCTGAAACAACTCGTAGTGCGTCGATATCCAATCCTGAATCAGTTTCGTCGAGTAATGCTAATGTTGGATTGAGCAATAGCATTTGTAGAATTTCAAGGCGCTTCTTTTCTCCGCCACTGAATCCATCATTTACGTATCTTGAAAGGAATGATTTGTCCATATCTAGAGACTCCAGATGTGCGTTAAGTTCCTTGCGGAATTCTCTCGCTGAAGGAGCATCATCTCCTCTGACTGCAGCCACTGACTTCCTTAGAAAAGTCCCTACTTGTACACCTGGTATCGATGAAGGATACTGGAAAGAGAGAAACATACCTGCTCTTGCTCTCTCGTAAACTTCTAAATCATCTAGTGGCTTTCCTTTAAAATTGATAGTACCAGATGTGATTTCGTATGCTGGATGGCCCATTACTACGTTGGCAAGCGTTGATTTTCCTGAGCCATTTCTGCCCATTATCGCATGGACTTCCCCAAGATTAATTTTCAATGAAAGACCCTTGATTATCTCCGTGTCATCTACGCTGACATGGAGGTTCTCAATGCTCAGCATCTCGGCTCCCATGTCGGTCCCTACAATCACACCTTTATCAATGACTGTACGACATTGTGTTCCGCAAAAGCGAGGGTTCATGAAGACAATGCTGAACGCAATGGCATGGATGACGACATTCTTGAGCAGTACCGGCGAGAGGCGGCCGCTGCAATGGAAGTTGAAGCCAAGGCTAGAATTGCCGAAACAACTGATGTTGAACATGATGAAGTTCTTCGTAACACATCACTCACTGAAGTTGATGATTTGGTACCTGCATTATTAGCCCGTTTAGGGCAAGTTAGAGCCGCTCTAGATGGCCACGGAGGTGGCATTTCAGTCACTGATTCTCAACAAAAAGAGGACGGGCTACATTTGGTACTGGACCTTACCGGTGCGTGCCTTTCTTGCGGGGCTGCTCCTGGAACTTTAGAGGGCGTGAAAAATGATCTAGAGGCAGATGATGAAATCGTCAAGGTTGACTTTTGTTCTAGCCTGCTCGACACATTCGATGAACTTGGGAGAGAATTTATTCTAGCTCACGGTAAGGTAGATTTCGTATAAGTGAGGTATTGGAATGAAGTGGCAAACTGGAACACGGGATGATCCTAAACCTTGTCGTGAGAAAGACAATGGTAAATTTGAGATTACCACCCGTGACGGTCAGGCTAGATTGGGGAAAATTCACACCTCGCATGGAATTGTAGAAACTCCGTGTTTACTACCTGTAATCAATCCTAACATCAGGACAATCGAACCAAGAGAAATGTGGGACAAATACGGCATACAAGCCCTGATTACAAACTCATATGTTATATGGAAACATGAGAAATTGAAAAGTGTTGCAACGTCGCAGGGAGTTCATTCGTTATTGGATTATCCGGGAATGATAATGACTGACTCAGGAACTTTCCAATCTTATGTCTACGGAGATGTTGAAGTTGGTGTCGAAGAAATTGTCCAATTTCAGAAAGAAATTGGCGTCGATGTCGCCACAATGTTAGACATCTTTACACGCCCCGATATGACTTTTTCACAGGTAGATAATGCAGTAACAGAGACAGTAAATCGAGCGACTCCTTCTATTCTAGCAGCAGGAGACGTGATGCTAAATGGACCAATTCAAGGCGGTGTTTTCCCGGAATTACGAGCAAAAAGTGCCAAAGAAATGAGCAATTTAGATTTCAGCATACATCCAATCGGTGGCATCGTTCCAATTATGGAAAAACAAAAGTACACTCAACTTGCAAAAATAATGCTAGCATGTAAGTCAAATCTAGCACCAAATCGGCCGGTGCATATGTTTGGATGCGGTCATCCAATGCTATTCCCAATGCTCGTCGCAATGGGTGCTGATCTATTCGATTCTGCAGCATATGTTCTATTTGCAAGAGATGGAAGGCTCCTAACTCCGTGGGGTACAGAAAAAATTGCTGAAATAGAAGAATGGCCAATAATTATGCCTGCCGTCGCTCATTATTCGCCTGCCGATGTGCGCAAAATGAACAAAGAAGAAAGGACAATTCTTCTTTCAAAATTTAATTTAGAAGTGACTCTTCAAGAATTATCTCGATGCCGACAGGCGGTGAGAGAGGGCAATATCTGGCGACTTGCAGAAAGAAGAAGCCATGAACACCCTGCCTTGAGGGAGGCTTTTTTGTGGCTAACAACGAATCCATCTAATGCTAAGATGGAGCCACTGATTTTAGATGAAATTTCTGCATCCAAAGAGACTGGAAAAGAGCAAGGCCGATGGGAAGAGAACTGGGATTGGCTAGTAAAATCCCAACTTACTCCGAGGAACGGAGGAGAATCATGGGGAGGCGCAGATACTCTAAACCGCCCCCACGTAGAGATGGCGAGAAGAAAGCTAATTTCAAGATGGAAATCAAGGAAATCTGGAGACGTAATTATTTTTCACGGAACTAACCCGCCTTGGCGAGATAAGATCGGGGATTTGGTAGAAAGAATCTGCTCGCTAGATTTTGAGTTGTTCATTCAAACCCCAATAGGGATAATTCCATGGTCGCTTGAAGATCTAAATCCATGGGCGCATATTGAAGGCCCGGAGTGGACTTGGAAGAAAAATCCAGACTTGTTTGTGATTCAACAGGAATTAGAAGATTTAGGAATAACAAATCGTAAGATTTTGACCATAGATATTTCAGACACCGAAGAACTTCATAAACGCGTATTTCAGCAACTTGGTATACAAGAATCAGAGAGAGATCCTGAAAGGAAAAAGCGAGACCAAATAATTGACAAACTCTGTGTATTATACAACATGAACGTAGTTGAAGCCACCAAATTGTGCAATGATACATCATTTGTGATGAGCAGAACAGGCAGAATAAGAAATGTAATCCACTCCGATAAGACTCATATTTTGTCTCAACGACTTGCTGAAGGAGGACTATCACTGACCGTGGATGGTGCTATTAAATTACACTCTCTTCGAAATTGCAAATTCCCTAATAATTTCATTTCAAGCAAAACAGAATCACATGTTGGGAAAGGCCTAGCATGGGTGGTTGTAGATAGCGATGCAGAACCTTATGTTAGAGATGGCAGAAATGTGATGCACGGGTTTGTACTTGCTTGCGATGAATGGACAAGACCAGGAGAGACGGTTTTGATTGTAAATTCGGCAGGAGATTTGCTTGCAATGGGCCGTTCTCAATCAACACCCGAAGAATTTGCCACCTTTACAAAAGGGATTGCAGTAAAAGTCAGACAAGGTTGCCCCTGAAAGGGGCATGTTCATGAGCCCATCAGTCCTGAGATTTACATGGTCAAGGATTTGATTATCGAATCAACCGCCCTGACCAAAGCCTACGGCCCCCATGTAGCGCTAGATTCTCTTGACATTAAAATCGAAAAAGGTTCGACTGGATTGCTGGGACCTAATGGAGCAGGAAAATCAACATTCTTGAAAACTATTCTTGGTTTGATACAACTTACTTCAGGTGAAGGGAAAGTTTTGGGTTTGGACATCAGAACACAAGGCGACCAAATTCGGCAACATATTGGATATATGCCAGAATATGAAGCATTAAATCCCAATATGGATGCAATCCATCAGGTGAAATATAGCGGTGAGTTGATTGGCATGAACCCAAATGTGGCTCTGCAAAGAGCTCATCAAGCCCTCGATTATGTAGGGCTAGGTGAGCAAAGATACCGTGAAGTTTCTTCTTTCTCAACCGGAATGAAGCAGGCTACAAAATTAGCCTGTGCCTTAATTCATGATCCAGAATTAATAATTGCTGACGAACCAAGTAACGGGCTCGATGCGAAAGCAAGGGAGTTCATGTTGAACACACTTGAAATCACTGTAAATGAGGGTCAGCGCTCCGTTCTCATGGCCTCGCACCTAATGGATGACGTCGAGAGAGTTTGTGAAAATATTGTACTTTTACACAAAGGAAAACTCGCTGCTCAAGGCAAAATAGAAGATTTGAAAGCAATCGACAAAGAAGTGGAAATTCACGTTTGGGGATCGGCTGGTAAGATGGAAGAAACCCTTACTGACAGGGGCATGAAAGTTAGACGTGAAGGTCGAGTGATGCGCATTGGCCACACCGGTGATGACACCTACAACCGAATATTAGAGGCTGCAGCAGATATTGGCACACAAGTTAGGAGAATGCATGACCATGAGGCTAGTCTAGAAGATTTATTCCTAGTCATCATGGAACGATTGGGCCACGATGTAAAAACTACTGACGATTTGATGGGAGGTGCATAGATGCCTGAAGATGATGAAGACCTCGATGTTCCCTTCGAACCTGTTGATTCGAAATCTGACACATTTGGAGCCGATACTCCGGTCACAGGGAAAACAAAAATGCAGGCTGCCTGGGCTGCAGATGACGATGCTTCTGAGGGGTCAGCACAACTTGCATCAGTATCAAAAGGTCAAATTTTTGAACAAATATACCAGCCATGGGATGGTACTCTCAACACAAGATGGATGAGAAACTGGGCAATTTTACGACACCACATACTAGGTATATTCAAGAAAGGACATAGGCCTTGGAACATTCCTACAAGACTTTTCATTTTCTTCGTAATTCTTGCATCGATGACGGATGCGGCATTGGCCCTACTTTTCGGCATGATTGGTGAACCGACATTGTACGATATTTGGGGCGTTAATCGCGACAATTTGTACGGACATGTGATGGGATTCTTCCCCAGAAATATTCTCTATTACCCTCTGGTTGCAGCATTACTGGTAGGAGGTATGATCTCAGAGGATAGGTCTCACGGAACAAGTGCCCTGTATTTCTCTCGCCCCATAAATCGTTTTGATTATGCAGCAATGAAGTTCCTTTCAGTAGGTTTGATTTTGTTATTCATCATTAACGGAACTTTAGCAGTTTACTATTTTGTTGACATTTTAGTAATGGGCAAAGGTTGGGCTTGGATTATCGATACTTTTCCAATGTTCCTAGCAGCATTCCTTTGCGGAGCCATACTTGCATTTACTTACACATCAATAGGTTTAGCACTATCAAGTATATCTCGAGGGAGGTTTTTCCCAGCCATTGGATTAATTGCAATATTGATGGGAACTCGTTCGATTGCAGCAATAATCGATAACCTGTTTGATAAATCTCTACTATACGTCATCTCGCCTTATGATTCAGTAGCACATGTCTGTCAAGCTTTGATTGGAACAGAAATGACCTATCAGCACCCTTGGGTTTGGAGTTTGGTTTCCGTTGTTATCATTAACGGTCTAGCATTGTATCTGCTGGCAAACCGAGTTTCTTCACTGGAGGTGACTAGGGAATGATGCCAGACTTGACTCAACATGGGACTGCAGAAACCAAGGAATGGAAACCAGCGCAAAATACTCCTGTGATAATGTTCGATAGAGTTTCCAAAACCTATGGCAGAATTAATGCTCTAAATTCAATTTCTCTTGGTATTTCAGGAGGAGTTACTGGAATCCTTGGAATGAATGGTGCTGGCAAGTCAACACTGTTCAAACTGATGATGGGGAAGGTTAAACCTAGCTCTGGAGCGATTCGATTGTTTGGAGCAGATCCATGGAAAAACCCAGCACCATACTCTAGAGTTGGATTTGTTCCCGAGCACGAAAAAATGTATGATTGGATGACTGCCTTCGATTTCATTGTAACTTTCGCTAGGTTGCATGGAATGACAAGAGAAGAAGCCGGTAAAGAAGCAACAAGAGTGCTTTCTTTCGTTTCACTTGCTGATGTAATGCACAAGAAAATCGGCCAATTTTCCAAAGGAATGAGGCAGAGAGTAAAGATTGCTCATGCCTTGGTCAACGATCCAGAATTGATTATCTTAGATGAACCTCTTCAGGGATGCGACCCACTAGCACGTACAACGATAATGAATGTCATAAAGGAACTTGGAGCGATGGGTAGAACAATTTTGGTGTCCAGTCATATTTTACAAGAAATAGAACGGATTACTGAACAAATTGTGATTCTGCATCGTGGGCGAGTCCTTGCGCTAGGAAATTCACATGCAATTCGTGAAATGTTGGACCAGCATCCACATAAAATTGCTCTTGAATGTGAAGAACCTCGTAAACTTGCAGAAAGCATGATTGGAATAGATGAAGTAACAGGGTTCTCATTTGAGCAACCTGGTAAATTACTTATCGAAACTCAACATCTTGGAGAGGTTCACAAATTGCTTCCTAGGATTATTACTGAAAGCGGTACAAAAGTAACAGGTATAGACAATCCTGATGATGATTTACAATCTATCTTGATGTATCTAACTGGAGGTTCAATATGAGCACTAGGATGGATACAATTTGGTCGAAATTAGACCGGAAATCAACTGCTATTGCGGAGTTTACAATGCGACAATATCGCACTCGAATTTCTACATGGGTAATCATGATTGCATCGGTTGTAGCTCTGTTGTTGATGCTTTTGTTTTACATTGAAGCAATGAACACAGAGATTCAGGCAATAGATAACGATGGAGATTCATTTGACAGTGACGGCGACGGCTATCCTGATGGTCAAGAGCGACTATTAGGAACAAATCCCGAATCTGCAGAAGACTTCCCGATAGGAGTTGAACCAGATCCACCTGAAAAATGGATTAATGAGGACGATATTAATTGGGATAATCTGAAAGATGGTGAAAATTATGTCGGGGAAGATGATGATGGAGATTGTCTAGAGTATTTCGATACATCCAGTCAAAAAGATACTAATGACAACAACATAGATTGTGACATTGTCATCACGGTCGATAGTTTGAATGAAACGATTTACTTTGATGCAGACAGTGGTGTCGATGAAGACCCTGACGAAGACAAATATGGCAAAGAAGCAAGTCATAGAGCATTCGTCTTAGGAATCGGTAAGTTTGGGATAGTCTATCTGTTAGGAATATTCTTACCTCTATTCCTTGCTACTGGCTTGATTCGAGAGGAAATGTCAGAGGGGACAATCCACTACATGCTTGCCAAGCCGATAGCGAGAGGAGAAGTCCTACTTTATCGCATGCTAGGATATATCGGCATTACATGGCCATTTATCCTCGGAATATGTTTACTCCTTTGCTTAGTCACCGGATTTAGCGGACCTGGTGATGACTTCTTTAGATGGTCTGACATTGGGGTCTGGATGTCTATTGCTTGGGCAACTATGCTCGTATCTCTAGTATATGGAGTGATATTCTGTAGTTGCGGAATCATCTGGAAAAATGGTGTAATTCTCGCTTTAATTATCGCAGCTTGGGAATTAGGAATGGTATTTGTAACAATATTTACTGGTGGTGATTCATCAATTCGTTACATGTCAGTAATTGGATGGGGCATGATAATTGTGGATGCAGGAGTAACCATTAGTTGGCCAGATAATTGGCAATTAATCCAAGTTGGACTTTGGGGTGGAGGACAAGGTGAAGAAAATTGGCTAGGACAGATTGACTATGCCGCCTTACCTGGTGCTGAACCTTTAGCTGCATTTACTGGTAGTCCTAACTTAGGCTTGAGTAACTGGCTTTCTTTTGTCATATCAACTGTCGTCCTCCTATTCCAGGGAATAATGGCCTGGTTCATTGGTCAGTCAATATTCAAAGGTAAGGAAGTGGATTGATGCAAGAATCTGCACGATTCACTGGGGACTTGTCGAGTTTATGGAAACTACAGAATTTACCTCCAATTCAGCATCTAACCTGGGATTGGTGGTGGTGGCTCGTAATGCTAGATGACGAGGGTGGAAACCCTGCAGGAAAGCAACTAATGGTTTTGTGGTCAACAAAAGACAACCCACTTGTTGAAGTTAATGGACACCCCTGGAAGCCTGTTGGTCGACCAGGATTTGACGAACATGGAGGGATGGCAATGGACGGCATGGTTGCCGCATGGTGGTATGATGGATCAAAAATGATTGAACCATTGGTGTTAGAAGAGAGTCGAATAATTGTGATTTCTGAAGACCATCCAGAATGGCCTTATGAAAAAGGTGGAATTGTGGCATCAAAAACAGATAAAGAATTCTCAATGGGATTAAATTCTGAGGAAAATCAATTTTGGCTAAGATTAGATACGGAACATGGAGAATTCGATTTGAAAATGGATCCTTGGAACAATGCCATGTCAAGTATGAAAGTCGCTCAATCGGAATATGGCCTTGGAATGGGTTATGGTATCTCAAGACTGCATGGAGCACTATGTACTGGCAAAATCAAAGGAAAGAATGTCAAAGGTTCAGCTTATTTTCAAAAAGTATGTGTTCAAGCACCATCTCCTCCTTGGTTTTGGGGTATGCTTCACTTTGACGACGGTTCGTATATCGATTGGTTCTTACCACATATATCCCCTACGATTTCAGCAAAAGATTCTAGACAATGGAAAAGAAGAGATTTTACGCATTACCCACTTTCAATGGGAGGATTATTTCATGACGCTGAACGTCAAAGAACCGAGAGGTTCAGCGAAGTTAGAATCGAAAGAACATGCAATGAAAATGGACTACCAACTTTCCATGTCCACATGTGGAACGGGGTAACTGAGATTAGAATCGAAGCAAAAGCAGCAACTAGAGCGCATTGGACTTTCGACCAACCAACCAGAGGTGGAATGAAATCTCATCTTACTTACAACGAGTACCCACTCGAAGTGATAAGATTAGAAATTGATGATGAACAAGGTGTACGAAATCGGAAGAACTGGGGTATAATCCGAGGTAATGCCGAACACTCATGGGGACTACTTCACTAGAAAAGACGCCGTAAGGTTCATCATCGTCTACGTTCCGATACCAACTAGGAGGAGCGAACATGTCCGATGACGAACAGCCACCTGAGAGCAGCGATGATACTATCGCAACAAGCAAAGATACTGAATCTGCAAACGTTTCGAACCAAGAATCGTTAACAGATAAATTCCGCCTTACTGGTGACGAAGAAATTTTGAAAGATGTAAAACCTTCATTCTTTGCATTCATACCAATGTATCTAATCGCTTTACTTGTGTTAGGCGCACACTTACTTTTCGCAATAGACTGGGACACTGATAAAGACTCCAGCGTTATTGCAAAAGTGATGGTCTTCTTGATCGAAATTTTTGATTTCGGAGAGATTGGATTTGTTTTAGTAATGCTAGCAATCACATGGTTTAACCGAATGCTAAACGGTTCAACCAGCGGGAAGTGGACGACAATGTTCTTACTTGTCGTCGCTTT
>MDSV01019428.1_pt1 | contig 11126 bp, 1 predicted proteins | sample 810851 | NCBI WGS metagenome assembly MDSV01 (sample SAMN05326640, study PRJNA326480) | marine metagenome | isolation source: seawater | place: Atlantic Ocean: North East | collected 2012 | reverse complement strand
GGGCTGCACCTCAGGGTACATCTCGGCGTAGCTGGCGCCGGGCGCGGAGCTCGCCTTGGGCTTGGGCTTCTCGATCGCCGGCGCGTTGGTGTGCTTGAGGACGTACGCAGCGATCATCGCGCCCGGGAACACCACGGGCGAGAGCGCCACGAGCACCACCGCGAAGGCGATGAACAACGGCCATACCAGCAGGAGCGCAGCGGAGGCCTGGCCGGGATTGACACGCGCGAAGTTGTACGCATCGATCCAGCTGAGCTTGGCCATCATGCCGGGCATGACGTCGGCTTTTTCAGGTGCCGCCGCGAGTGCGCGAAAACCGCGATGGGCGCGCGTTCCGGCGTTCGGAGACCCGCAAGCGTCCGACGTGCACGACGGCGCGTGTCGATCGATAAAGCGTTATCGACGACGTCCCAGAGACTCCCAGGGATTCGATGTTCTGGCCGGCGCGTGCGTACGGGTACCACGGCCTTCAACAATGGCGAGACGTGACCGACGTCGACGCTTGATGAAACTCACCGGCGCCCGCCTTGGGGACGCGCGCCGATGCCAGAGAAATGGATTCCGAGGCGCACGACAGCCACGGGATCGGCGCGCCGTTCCGCGCGCAGATTTCCGCTGCGACGCTTCGGCGCGCAGCCACTTTTTTGACGCGAAAATCGAACGAGCAGAGCAGAGCAAACACTCACACGTTTTGGAGTGCATTTATAAGAGACCAGAAAAGCATAGAACAAAAGTTCCAAAAGTTCGGAATCGCGGTCGGCGGACGAGAAGCGAAGGAGAACCGCGCGGCGACGACGAATGATTGATGTGATGACGTTTGGGGCGACCCGTTCTGTCTGACACGCGTTCGACGCGTCTCGTCGTCGATCGATCGTCGACGCGCGAACGCGTCTTCGCCGTTCGCTCACCTCCCCCACTTTTTCCCTTCGCGCGAGAACCCGCCGACGGAAGAGCTCTTCGCGCGCCGCGATTGCTGGAACTGCGTCTGCCGCGCGCGGAAGATCTCCGGCACGGACAAGCCCGTCTTCTCCTGCTCCTTCTTGTAGCTCTCCAGAACCTCGCGCACGTCCTTCACGTCCAAACGCACGATGGACTCCAGGAACGGCATTAGGTCCAGGAGTTCCGTGTCGACGCGCTTTTCGTGTTTCGATTCGCTCGTCGACGCGCTCGCCGACGCGTCCCCGGCCCCGGCGGCGCCCGACGCGCCTATCCTGTAGGGGTTGATCACCACCACGTTCTCGCGCTGCATCGCCGTCTTCGGCCGCGCGGTGACGTAGATCACCTTGCCCACGTCCCGGTTGAGCTTGGAGAGGTCCCGCAGGTACTCGCCGTTTTTGTACTGCGTCGCCTCGCGATACAGGCGCCCGGCGAGGAAGTGCTGCGGGTCCAGCCGCTCAACGATGGGGTCGACGTATGTCGAGAGCTGCTCGGAAAACACCACCACCTCGTAGAACTGCGCCATGTGCTTCAGGAAGTCCGCCGCGCCGGGGCGCTTGAACACGCGCCAGCCACGCTCCCGGCGCCAGTCGGACAGGATCAGCGTGTCGTCCAAGTCCAGCACCAGCGTGTGCGGCACGTACGCCGCTCCCGGGGGATGGTCCGGCAGCAGCTTATCGGACACGGGGTCCAGGTAGTTGTGCGCCTGCTCGTCCGCCCACCGCCGGAACTCCAGCAGGTTCTCGAACGCCGCGTCCGCCGCGCGCTCCAGCGGCGTGTCCCTCAGCATCTCGGGCACGTGCTCGCGCGCCTTGACCGTCCGCTCCAGCTCGTCCGTGGTCTGCAGATACCACGACGCCCCGACCGCGGTGGCCACCGCGAGGCCGAGCGCCGTGCCCGCGGCGGAGACGGTGTCCACCACGTTGCTGATCACGGTGGGCTCCTCCTTGGCGGCCGCACCAGCCTCCGACGCGTACCCGCGGAACACCCGCGCGCGCCCGAACACGCGCGCGGCGGACACCGCGCTCGCGGAAGGCGCGCCGGTCGCGCCCGCGATCGCCGAAGCGGCGTTCCAAGTCGGCGGGACGTGCACGTGAATTCGCGGCGCGGCCGCGGCCGCGAGCGCCGCGCGCGCCCCGTGCGCGAGACGGCCACCCCCTCGAGCGGACATCGTGCGGAGCGCGAGCCGACAGAAGCGGGAGACCGGCTCGGACCCCTGCGACGGCGTCGCGTTGTGGCGACGAGAGGCATCGAACCCACCGCAGACAAACCCTGCTCTCGAGGCCGAAGATTTTCAATTTTTCTCGCCACAGTGATGAGCTCGAGCGAAAGCCACGACGCGATTGTTCACGCGCGCGTGGCACGCGAGCCGGTTCGAGAGGTTCGCGGGTGGATACGGGCATCGCGCCGTCGGGCTCTACGCGCACCAAACTCATCCGATACCGCGCGACCGAGCGGAGAAGCGGCATCGACCGCCTCGATGCGACCCGGCGCGTCGCTGGAAAGTAGGCACTGAAGATCCTGGGCACCCGAGATTGCGTGAGGCTCCGCGGTCGCTTCGACGATGGAGGCTTCTCTGCGCGACCTGCTGGAGCGCCTGGACGGCGTGGCCGCGGGCACAGCTCGGTCGCACGACACGCCCACGCACCTTGTGGAGGAGGTGAAGGAGGTCCTCGAGCATCTCGCCTCGGACGAGCTCCCCGCCGCGTCCGTGGTGTTCCTGTCGAGGGATCGTCCGGGTGCGCTTCGCCACCTGGAGGATGTGCGCGCGCGGGGCAAGCCGACCGCCGCCGCCAACGCCGGCCGCGCGAAGCTGTTCGAGCTCATCGCGTGGTATCTCACCAGGCTGGACGCGGGTGCGGTCGAGCCGTACGCCGAGGACGTGATGCGCGAGTGTCTGCGCACGTTCCGCACGGAACGCGGGACGCAGAAGACGGTGAAGGCGGCTTCGCTCGCGCCGCTGGCGTCGCTTCTCCGGCTCGGCGCGATGCGAACGTCTCGAGACGAGACGCGCGCGTTGGCGTGCGAGCTGCGCGAGGATTACGAGCGGCACACCGCGAACACGGCGCGCGTCAAAGGGATGATCCTGAGTGTCATCGCCGCGATGCACGACTGCGGGCGAGCGTCCGCGCCGGACGGACCGCTGTCGCGCGAGCGGGAGGAGGAGGAGGAGGACTCTGTCGCGAGCGGAAAAGAAAAAGACAGACGGAGCGCGGGAATGACGGCGGGCTCGAAGCCGGCACCGGACCCGAGGTGGCTCCTGCGCGTCGGCCTGGCGACCGCGACCGGTGCGACCGGCGCGTCCACCTCCGCCACGCTGGTCGCCGAGGCGTTCGACGCCGTCGGCTCGGCGCTCGCCGCGCTCGAGCGCGAACGCGTCGGCGAATGTGAAAATGAAAAAAGCGCCGATGCGGCGCGGTCGGCGCGCGAAACGCCGAGCGCGTCCCCGCTGGACGACGCCGCGCGCCGAAGAATCGCCGAGGCCACGCTCGACGCCCTGGCACTCCCTGGCGGTGGCCAGCGCTCGGACGTGACGCGCGCGGCGCTGCGCATGGTGGCGGACCACGCGCGCGCGTTCGCGGCGCCCCCGGGAATACTCTCCCTGTCGTCTGAGTACTTCAAGGCTCTGCTTCTTTGCCGCGCGTCCGGCAACAAGAACATCAGACAAGCCGCGTCCCCCGCGACGGACGCGTTCCTAGAGGCGATGGCAGACGCGCTGGCGGACGCCTCCACCGCGCCCGAGGCGGAGCGCGAGGCGGTCTGGGTGCGTCTCTCCGAGGACGCGCTGGCGCTTATGGACGCCAGGGACACCAAGGCCAAGGCGCGCACGGTGGCGGTGCGCGCCGTGGGCAAACTGGCGCGAGCCGGCGTCGCCGTCGGCGGCTTCGCGAGCTCCGCGCGAAGCGGGTTCGACCCGGACGCGATGTTGGCGCGCATCGCGCGCTGGACCTCCTCCGAGCGCTCGTTCGCGGACGGGAGCAACGACTTCGACCGCCGGTACGAAGCGATGGAGCGGCAAACCGCCGTGCTCGGCGCGTACGCCGACCTCCTCGTCGCGCGCAGCGCCAACGCGCGCGCGCCGCGAAGCGCGCTCGCCTCGCTGGCGCGCGTCGCGCGATGGGCCTGGGAGCACTACTTCGTGGCTGGTGAGCGCGCGCGCGAGGACACGCGCGCGCGGCTGGGGGAGGCGTTCGAGGCTTTGGTTTTCCGAGGCGGAATCACTACGCTCACGGGCGTCCTGTCTTCCATATCAAGGTCGCTCGTCGCGCTGTCGCTGCGGGTCGCGCCGCCCGACCCCATAGACAGCGCGGCGTTCCGCGCGGCTCCCGAGCCGCTCTGGCCCAAGTACGTGGACCTGTGGACGCGGCTGATGCGCGGCGGCGACGCTCGCGCGGGCGACGCCGCGGACACGCGCGCTCGCGCGACGTACGACGCGTTCGTGCGCGAGACGCTGCAGCTGTGCCAGACGCTGCAGCTGCGCGTGGTCCCCGCGGCGCGTGGGGCGGAGGCACCCGAGGCGCGCGGGGACGACGAGCGCGGCGTCGAGGACGACGCGGCGACGCGCGCGCTCGCGCTCGAGCTCGGCGAGGGCGTCGCCGCGGAGAACCCGGGGGACATGCAGACGTTTCTGTGCCTGGTCGATTTGTTCTGCGCGGTCATCGCGCGCGCACCCGCGCGACACGTCGAGCGCTGGCTCACGACGCTCATCGAGAACGTCGCCGCGCTCTCCGCCGCGCACCCGCTGTTGTCGGGCTTCTACAAAATCGCGCGCGTCGCGCTCGTCGCCGCCGACGACGCCGGAGTCTTCGCGACGGCGCGCGTCGACTCGGGAACGGGCGCGGATCCCGCGGGCGCTTCTGAACCCGACCCCGCCTCGCTCGCCGCGTTCGCGGCCAAGGAGACGTGCCGCGCGTTCCTGCTGGACGTGCTCACGGGCGCCGAGCGTCTGTCTGACGAGCTGCGCGCGGCTGCGCTGCAGCTGCTCCTGTCCGCGCCGGCGGGCCTGCTCGCGGCGCGCGAGCTGGCGCCGGCGCTCCGCGACGCGCTCGCCGTCGGCGCGCACCACCCGCCTCTCGCGCGCGCCGCGCTGGACGTCTTGGACCGGTGGACCGGAACGCGGTCCGCGCCGACTGCGTCTTCAGACGCGCGCGAAACGACGCGTCGCGAACCGACGCGCGAGCACCGCGACCACGAGGAGATCCAGGCTTTGCTTCCGTCGATGGTGCGTTCGCTTCGCGCGTACGTGGACCGGAAGGGCGCCGCCTCGGGGCCCTCCGCGGGCGGCGACGCGTCCATCGACGCCGGCGACGCGTCGGACCCGAACGCCGGCGACGCCTACCGCTCCGCGCGACGCGCCGTCGCATCCGCGCGCGCCGCCGACCGGGCGGCGGAGCCCGAGCACGACATCGACGCGCGCGTCGCGCGCGCGCTCGGCGCGGCGGGCGGCGCGGCGCACCACCTCATCGACGACGACGACCGGCGCTCCGGGAACTCGCGCGCCTCCGCGTCGGCGTCGTCCGCGCTCTGGGATTTCGAGCGGCGCGTCTCGCTGGACGTGGACGTCGGCGAGAACGCGCGCGTCACCGTTTGGCTGGACCGGCTTCTGCCGCGCGCCGCGCACTGCGCGCTGTCCTCCACGGACCGAGCGGCGAAAGTGGCCGCCTCTGAGTTCCTGCACGCCGCCACGCTGCTGATGGTGGGGCGCAACGCGCGCGCGTTCGTACCGGGGGGCGGGGACCACGCGCGGGAAGCCACGCCGTTCCACAAGATTTACCGTTCGCTATTCCCGGTGATTTTGACGCTGGCAATCGACCAGGAGCCCGTCACCAGGCAGCTCTTCTCCGCGCTCGCCACGCAGCTCGTGCGGTGGTTCACAAGGAACCAAGCGCGCGAAGCCGCGGAGACCGTCGCGCTGCTGGACGCCGTCGTGGAGGGCCTCGCCGGCGACTTCGGCGACTTCGGCGAAGGAGCGCCGGCGCCGCGCGACGACGGCGGCGCCGCCGCGCGCCGACGCGACCTGTGCGCCTCGCTCGCCGCCGAGTGCCTGAAGTGGAGCGTGCGTTCCGTGCCCTCCGGCGACTTGGGAAGCGCCCGATCGGACGCGCGGCCCGGTTCCCGCGCGGGAACCGGCGACGGCAACGACGGCCAGTCGGTCGCCGTGAACGTCTCGTCGCTGCTCCGGCGGCTCTTCGCGTTCCAGACGCACCCCGACCCGGCGCGGCGGCTGGGCGCGGCGGTGGCGCTCAGGCTGTGCCTGGCGGAGCTCCGGAGCTTTCCGGAGCACGACGAAGCGCACGCGCTGGAGATCCTCGAGACCGCGCTGCGGAGCCTGCGCCTGGCGGAGCACGACCCGCCGGGCGCGGGCGCGGCGGAGGCGGGCGCGCTCCTGGCGCGCGGGGCGACGCGCGCGTGCGCGCGCCACGCCGTCGCCCTTTGCCTCGACCCGAAGGAGAAATCGGCGTCGGCTTCGCGCGGCGGCTCGTTCGGCACGCTCCCGCGTCTGGTCTCCTGGATCTTCGTGGACGGCACCGCGCGCGCGGAGACGCGCGCGAGACTCGAGTCTCAGCTGGCGTTCAGCGCGCTCGTGCAGCGCACGGCGGGGTACGACTCGCCGCGCGCCTGGGTCGCCGCGGCGCGCGCGAAGGCGGCGCGGGCGCGATCGAAGCAGCCGAACGAACCCGTCGATTCCGGTTTCGAGAACCGGAGCGAACGCGAAAGCGACGGTTTCCTCCCGTTCCTCGTCCGCGCGCCCGCGCCCGAGCAGGAGGCGCTCGCGGCAGGCGCGGACGAGGCGGCGTTTCCCGCGACGCGGGACGCGACGCTAGGCGACGTATCCGCGGATGTCGTCCGATCGCGAACGACGCTTTCGCTGGAAACCGCCGAGGCTTGGATGCGCGGTCTCGTCGCGGCGTTACACTGGGCGCGGTGGGCGCTGGAACGGCGCCTCGTCGCTCTCGAGGACCTGCTTCCCGAACCTGAGGCGGGTCCGCGGGACCTCGACCACCCGCTCCGCGCGGCGGCGCGTTTCCTGCGTTGCGGCGTGCCTCGCGCTCTGCGCGGGACCGCGGACGACGACGCCGAGGCGCGACGAAGCGCCTCGGCGTTCTCGTCGGCGGCGCGCGCCTGGCGCAAGGCGCGCGTGCGTCTCTCCGTGCAGATCTTGGTGCTCGCCGAGCTCGCGGCGCGCGAAAAGAGCGGCGTCGGGGCGTTTTTCGAAGCGCTGCGAGGCGGCGCCGACGAGTCGACGTCGGGCGAGACCGTTCGCGACGGCTCGGGCGAGCGCGACGCCGAGGTGGACGCGCCGGACGAAGGGAGTGACAAGTCAGACCGTTTAAGGTCGGACGACTCGCGAGATCCGAGTCGCGGCGGCGTCGCGCGCTTGGCGTGCGCCGCCGCGCTCGCCCCGGAGACGCTCGGCGCGGACGTCGCGGGCGGCCGCATGGACGACGTCAACCAGCTGGCGGGCGCGGCGGCGCGGTTCCTGGCGCCGGCGATGGGCGACGCGGCGTCGCCCGAGCTGGAGCCGCTGCGCCGCGTCGCGCGCGCGACGCTGCGCCACGCGCTCGCGCACCACCCGAGGTTCGATCTCGGCGCCGCGGACGCGCACTCCGCCGAGGGTCTGCGCGCGGCGCGACGCCTCGCCGCCGGCTACCGCGCCCTCGCCAACGTGAACCTGCTCCGCCCGCTCCTGCCGCCTCCCGGCGCCGCGGGACTCGAAACCGAAACCGCGAAAACCGAAACCGCGAAAATCGCGAAACCGAGGTCGATTCATGACATGTCGCGCGCTCGACTCGCGCGGCGTCTTCTGCTCGCCGCGCGCGCGCTCGGGCCGGAGGCGTCGCCGGCGCAGGTGGCAGCCGGGCGCGAGTGGGTCACGCTCGCCGCGCACATCGGGGCGTCGCCCGAGTTCGTGGTCGGGCTCGCGCTGGGGGACGCGGAGACGTTTTCGGAGGCGTCGACGGTGAGCGACGACGTCGAGTCGCCTTCGTCGCCTTTTCTCGCGGTCTCCCCCGCGACCCTCGGCGAGTGCTTCTCGCAGACCTTCCGAAAGGACGTCGTCGCCGCCGTGCGCTGGAACTTCCCCGCGTGCGTCGAGGCGCTCGTGCGCCGCGTCGTCGACGGCGGCGACGGCGAAACCGCCGCGCTTCAGCTTTTGTTCGCCGCGCTCGACGCGCCCGCGAACGGAGCCGCGACGTCGTTCGTGGAGACCAAGATCCTCGAAGCGTTGGCGCCGCACCTGGTGACGCTCGCGTCGCTTGCCGACCGATCGAGCGCGGCGCGGGCGCGGCGGTCGGAAAAGCGCGCTTCGTCGCGGGGTGGGAAGGATCGCGCGTGTCGGAGGGAAGGATCGGAAGACGATCGGGAAACGCGCGATGCCAAACCCGAACCCGAACCCGAAACCGAAACCGAAACCGAAATCTTCGAGCGGTTCGACGAGCGGCGGCGCGCGTGCGTCGAGCTCGCGCGTCGCGCCGTGGCGCTCGACGCGGCGTGCGCGGGGTCGGGCCCGGGGCGAGGCCGCGTTCTCTTTCCGGAACGGCGCGCGGTAACGGCGACCGCACAGGAGGATGCGCCGGGGGACGCGCTCGCTCGCGCCGTCGCTTCCGTCGCGTGTCCCGACTCCGAGGCGTTCACGGGTGACGACGTCGGCCCGGCGCAGCGCGAGGCGCTCGCCGTGTTCCCCGCGCTGCTCGCCGCCGGGGGCAACGCCGCGGCCATCACTGCAGCAGCGGCGGCTCGCCTCGCACGCCTGCTTCGAGACTCTGGCGCTTCTCGCGCGCCCGCGGGAAGCGCTGACGGTGCTGCCTTCGCGGCGGCGCGCGCGGGCATTCTGCGCGCGGCGGCGACCCCGATCCCGGGGTACGAGTCGCGCGCGGCTCTCACGACTGATGTACACGCGCGCGCGCTCGCCGCCGTCGTCGCCGTCGTCGCGGACGACGCGGACGGCGGCGCTGAGGCGGTGGCCGCGTTCGCCGCGCGGTTCGACCACCTCGCGGCAGAAAAAACGGAGGGCGGCGGCGATGGCGACTCGGGAGCGCTCTCCTCCGCGTGGCCCGCCGAGGCGCTCGCTGGCGCGGCGTGGGCCCTCGCCTCGGACGCCGCCGCGGACGTCGAGGAGCGCGTCGTCGCCGGCGCGTCCGCGCTCGCGTCGCTCGTGTCGCTGGCGGCAGACGCGCGGAGCGAAACGGCGGTGGGTGCGTTTTTCGCTTCGCGCGCGGAGTCGATGCTCGCGATGCTCGACCCCGACGCCGCGGCGAGGGCGCTCGCCTCCGGCGAGACCTCTCCCGGCGCGGCGGTGGCCGGCGCGCGCGCGGCGTACGCCGCGCTGGCGGCGATGTACGAGCGGTGCTCCAAGGAAACCGTCGCGGCGGGTCCCGGAGCCGCCGTCGCCGCGTTCAACGCGGCGGTTTCGCGGCGCGCCGCGCTCGATCTCGGCGGCGGCGGCGTCATCGGCGTCGCGGCGGCGGCGGCGGCGAAGGCGAAGGACGAGTGGACGCGGCGTCGCGGCCTGGAGGGGTTTCGCGCGCGTCGCCTCGACGACGCCGAGTTCATGGAGGTGGACGACGACGCCGCGGAGGCGGAGGCGGAGGGCGACGACGCGGACGGCGCTCCCGATCTGTTACCCGAAGACGCCGTCGTCGCGGCGCGGCGCGCGGCGTTCGGCGCCTTCGCCGCGCTCGTCGCGCGCACGCAGACCAAGGCGAAATTCTACGAGAAGCTGTTCGAGGGCGGCGCGGCGCGTTGGAACGCGCTCGCCCCGGCGAGCGTTTCGTGCGACGCGAATGAAGATCTGCGGCTGGAAATGGAAAACGCCTTCGCCGCAGAAAAGACTCCCGGCGGCGGCTTCGGCGGGGGCGGTTCTCGGTTCGTGCCGGAGAGCCGGTTCGCGAACCCGGAACGCGACGGCGCGCGCGACGCCTCCGCCGCCGCGCGGTGCGACCCGGCGCGCGTCAACGAGCCCGCGGATCCGAGCCTAGCGTTCACGCTCTCGGCGACGCTCTCGGCGGGCGACCCCACCTTGGCGCGCGCGCCTGAGGCGCGCGCGCGCGGGGCGCCCCGCGACGCGAGTCTTCGCGGAAGCGCCGGAAGCCGCGAAGGCACGCCGAGCGGCGCCACTCGCGAGTCCCCCGGCGAGACCGATCAGACCCGAAGGCGTTCCGTGTCGCGGCGGAGGAGCGGAGACGCGTCGCGCGAGTCGCGCGACCGCGACGCGACGTTCGACGGACCGATGGCGCCCGGAACGGCGACGGATGCCTTTTTCGAACAAGACGAAGGGCCGACGGACGCGATGGAACGCCACCCCGTCGCGGAAGCCGCGTTCGTCGCGCTCGAGCGCGCGGCTTCCGGGGCGTGCCGTGAGATTCGGTCGCTGCGCGAGATCGTGAACGAGTCCGAGCGCGAGAAAACGGACTGGACGACTTCCGTCGAGACGCCGCGCGTGTTCCGACTGGTCGCGGCGCTCGCCGCCGACCCGGGCGCGACGCCGCGCGCGCGCCTGTTCGTCGTCAAAGCCGCGCTGCGCCTGCACCGGCGCGAGGTGGCGGTCGCGGAGAAGGAAGCCGCTTTGAAGGAAAAAGAAGCGGCTCTGAAGGAAGCCGCCGCGAAAGAGGCTTCCTCCGTCTCCGCGGGAGACGACGAGATGGAGGTGGAGGTGGTGGCTGAGAAATCGCTGGAAGAGGTTGAGCGCGAAAAGCTGCGCCGCGCGCGCGAAGAGGGAGATTACCTGGACTTGACGTCGTCGCAGGTGGAGACGATCACCACGCCGCCGGAACGCGAAGGGGCGGAACCGTGTCCTCGACCGTGTCCCCCCCCGCGCTCGACGCTGGCCGCACACGCGCGGGTGATGCTCCCCGGCGTATTGCGCGGCGTCTTGGACGTTTCCCGCGAGGTCGGGTGCCACGGGCTCCACGCGACGCTGCGCGAGGCGGCGGTGGCCGCGCTCGAGTGCGACGTCGCCTGGCGCGAACCCGACCCCGGACCCGAAACCCCGCGAAACGAACGCCCGTTCGCCGCGGTTCAGGAGCTCGCCGCGCGCGTGGTCACCGCGTCGCCTTCCCGGAACGCGTTCACGCTCCGCCACAACGTCGCGCTCGCGGTGTCCCTGGCTCGGCGGCTGGTGGGAGCTGCCGGGCGCCGAGCCCTGGAAACGGCGGGCGCGGGGTCCGGCGCCGGCGCCGCCGACGCCGCCG
>MDSV01100367.1_pt1 | contig 11127 bp, 9 predicted proteins | sample 810851 | NCBI WGS metagenome assembly MDSV01 (sample SAMN05326640, study PRJNA326480) | marine metagenome | isolation source: seawater | place: Atlantic Ocean: North East | collected 2012 | reverse complement strand
GATGATTATATGGCCAAAATATATATTGGTAGTTGGACTGAATATGGAAAAAAATAAATGAAAAGATCAAAAAAAATTACTGTTTGGATTATAGTTTTTTTTACAGTTATTGCTATAGTTGTCATTGGTCGTTACTCAGTTGGACTTTACTTCAAAAAAAAATTTTCTAATCGTCCTCCTCCTGGTGTAATTGTTGAAGTTGTTGCAAGTAAAAATTTTAATCAAACCTTGGAAAGTTATTGTACTTCTTTGAGTAGCAAAACCACATCTTATAAGATTAAAAAAAATGAGTTACTTGAACCAATAAACTTTGATGTAAAAGTTAAAAAGGGTGATGTAATAGCTAAACTACTTAATAAAAATATTACTGCTCCTTTTGCTGGAATTTTGGGAAAAAGAGGTATTAGTGGTAGTAGCCTGGGTTCAGAAAATACAATTATTTTAACCCTAGACGACTCTAGAAAAGTATTATGTGATTTAAAAATACCTGAAGTTTATGCTGCTGTATTAAAAAAAAACCTAAAACTTATTGCAAAATTTTCTGCATACCAAAATAAAACCTATGAAGGAATTATACAATCTGTAGCCTCTCGAGTAGACGCTCAAACCAGAAGCATATTGGCAAGGGCACAAATACAAAATCAAAATTCTGAAATAATTCCGGGATCTCTTTTAGAAATTGAAATATTATATAATGATAAAAATGCATTAAGTATTCCTGATACAAGCGTTATGTATGAAGGTAATAAAAAATTTATTTATAAAATAATAGAAAATAATATGCTTAAAAAAGTAGAAGTAGAAACTGGAATTAGAAATCAGGGGAATCTTGAAATTTTAGAAGGCTTAATTGAAGGAGATAAAATAGTAGCTGAGGGTTTAACAAAAGTTAGGCCAGGTATGAAAGTAAAGCCTATTATTAAATCACAATAATTTATAATCATGTACATAACTGAACTTAGTATAAAAAGACCAGTGGTTGCGGTAGTTTTTTCAATGATACTTGTGGTTTTTGGTTTATTTGTTTTTTCTAAATTACCTGTTAGAGAATTACCTTCAGGGTTACAGCCTCCAGTAGTACAAATTCAAGTTGATTATCAAGGTGCAAGTGCAGAGGTTATATCTAGTGAAATCACTGAAATTATAGAAGATGTAATTGGTGGAGCAGAAGGAATAAAAAATATAGATTCAACATCTGAAAATGGAAGAAGCACAATTAAAATTGAATTTGAAACTAATATAAATTTAGATGCTGCAGCCAATGATATAAGAGATAGAGTATCGAGAGTCTCTGATAATTTGCCTGAAGATTCTAACCCTCCTGAAATATTAAAACAAAGTGCTGGTTTTACTACTAGTATGTGGCTCAGTGTTTCAAGTTCTACTTGGACCGATTTAGAAATAGGAGATTACACAAGAAGATATTTAGTTGATAGTTTTTCTAATGTGAAAGGTGTTGGTAGAATTCTTGTCGGCGGCCTTAGAGAATTAAGTGTAAGAGTTTATATTGATCCAATTAAATTGGCTGCTAATAACCTTACAATTCAGGAAGTTGAACAGGCATTAAGAAAAGAAAATATTAGTTTACCTGCAGGAAGTTTAGAAGCAACTAATATAGATTTAACAATAAATCTTGATAAAGCTTACAAAGATTTATCCTCAATTAAACAACTTCCAATTAAAAATAATAAAAATAGTGTAATCCGACTTGAAAATGTTGCTGATATTAAATATGGCCCTGTATCAGAAAAGACTTTATTTAAATCAATAAGTAAAGTTGGAAAATCTAGCGATAAAGTTGTTGGTATTGGAATATATGCAAAATCTGGTGCTTCTACAGTAGAATTATCAAAAAAAGTCAAAGAAAGAATAAAAGAGGTTAAAAAATCTTTGCCTGATGGGCTCAGATTGGGAGTTTCATTTGATAGAGCAACTTATATTAACGCAGCAATATCTGAAGTTTATAAAACTTTAATTATTGCTTTTATTTTAGTTGTCATAATTATTTATCTTTTTTTAGGTAATTTAAAAGCTGTAATTGTTCCAGCAGTAGCTCTTCCAGTAAGTTTAATTAGTTCATTTTTAGGTCTTTGGATATTTGATTTGTCTATTAATATTTTTGTATTGCTAAGTTTTATACTAGCAATAGGAATAATTACTGATGATAGCGTTATTATGACTGATGCAATTTATCATAGAGTCGAGAATGGGGAAACACCTTTAGCTGCTTCTTTTAACGGGTCTAAAAGTATAACTTTTGCCATAATATCTACTACTTTAGTTTTAGTAGCTGTTTTTATACCACTAATTTTTATTGAAGGAATATCTGGAACACTATTTAAAGAAACTGCAATTTCTTTAACTTTTGCTATTATAGTATCTTCTTTCGTTGCTCTTACCCTTTCACCAATGCTTGGTAGTAAATTTTTAGAAAAAAATGCAAAAAAAACAAAAATAGTTTTAAAATTTGAAAAATATTATAAATTATTTTCTCAATTTTATGCTGAAACACTAAATTACTGGATTACAAAAAATAAGATTGTAATTGGTTTTATGTTATCAATAACATTTATTTCATTTCTCCTTTTTATTTTTGCTACAAAAGAATTGCTTCCTCAAGAGGATAGGGGAGTTTATTTAGTTATAGGTAAAACTGATGAAGGCAGCTCATTTCAATATACTTCTGATAAAGCTGAGGAAATAGAAAGACGTTTGACTACATTAGTCAAAAGTGATGAAGAATCTTACAAAAGAATGATAATGCGTGTACCAGGTTTTGGGCGTGCTAGTAAGTCCTATAACAGTTTTATTATTATTGCCTTGCTTGATGATTGGAGTGATAGAAGTGAAAGTGCTGTAACAATTATGCGAAAGGCTATAGGAAAAATAGTTACTGTTCCCCAAGCACTTGCTTTCCCAATTTCACCTCAGAGCATAAGAGTAAGCAATTATAATAAACCTGTTCAGATGGTTTTGTTGGGAAAAAGTTATGACCAGCTTGAAAGATGGCAAAAATTAATTATGGGAGAATTAAGAAAGAATAAAAATTTAGCTGCGATAGAATCTGATTATTCAAAAAATAAACCCGAAATTAAACTAATAATAAATAGGAAAAAAGCTCAAGACTTAGGCGTCTCTATTCAATCAATTGGAAAAACTATAGAAACTTTATTTTCTGGAAAGATTGTTACAAAGTTTAATCAACTTGGTAAAGAATATCCAATAATTCTTCAATCAGATATTAAAAATAGAAAAAAAAGTGAAAGCCTAAGCAAAATTTTTGTACGATCAGAAACCTCTGGTAAATTAATATCATTATCAAACTTGGTTAAATTTGAAGAGGTTGGATCTGCAAAAATTCTAGCTAGATATGATAGACAAAGAGCTGTTACTATTAGCGCAAGATTAATTGGAGATTATACTCTTTCTGAAGCTCTAAAATACCTAGAAAAAACAGTAAATGAAAATGTTCCTGAAGCACGAATAGAATGGAAAGGTAAATCTGAGGAATTAAAAGAGACTAGCAATGAATTATTTATAATATTTGCATTAGCTCTTTTAACTGCATTTTTAGTGATGGCAGCTAATTTTAATAGTTTTATTCATCCTGCAATAATTATGCTAACTGTACCGCTAAGTGTCTTTGGGGGTATTGTTTTTATTTTATTATTTAATTCTAGTATAAATATTTTTTCACAAATTGCGCTTATAATTTTGATCGGAATTTCGACTAAGAATTCAATTTTGATTGTGGATTGGGCTAATCAACTAAGAAGATCTGGAAAAAATATTGAAAGTGCAGCTTTGGAAGCTTGTAAAAGAAGATTTCGCGCAATCATAATGACATCTCTATCAACTATGATTGCAATGGTTCCTCTATTAATTGGTAATATTGGACCTGGTGCTGGAGAAGCTAGTCGCTTAGCTGTTGGATCAACAATATTTGGTGGTATGTTGATAAGTACTTTTTTTACATTATATGTAACACCTACAATGTATGTTTTGCTTACAAAAAATACAAAACGTATAGATGCTATAGATATTCAGTTAAATAAAGAGCTTAAAAGATAATATATTTATTTCTGTTAAGTTGCTTTTTGCATTCTTTTAATTGTTTTTTATAAATTTTCGATTGCTTTTCGACGTTTTTTGCGAAAAGAATTGCATTATTATCTGTCTTATAAACTTTTTTAGCATAACTTCCCCAACCTAAATAATAATTTAAATATTGTCGATAAGGATCGTCTAAAGGAATTTTATTAATTTTATTTGTTTTTTTAATGTACCAACCAATAAACATAACAGAATCTTTAAAATGTGTCCTTAAAGCTAATGGGTTATTGGTTTCAGTTTTGTATAATTCCCAAGTTTTTTTAACAGCTTGTGAATATCCATAAGAACTTGATGGTCTTTTGTAAGGTATAACTTTAAATATTTTATTTCTTTTTGGCTTTGCCCAACGATTGAAGCCTGATTCTTTATTTACAAATGCTAAAATTACATGAATAGGTGCACCGTATTTTTCTGAACTTTTCTTAATATTTTTATACCAAAAATATTTTTCACCAAAAATTTTACATGCATTAGATGGAGATTTTGGGACTGAACTACATTCAGCAATTAGAAAAAAAATAGATAGATAAATTAAATTTTTATTTAAAATCTTCTTTTGCACGTAATAATGCCTTTTCCATTTGTTCTCTTATCTCGCTGTCTTCAATTTCAATTGACGCTTCTTTAAAATCTTTTTTAATTTTTCTAAAAACATCTTCTTGTCCCGCTTCTTCCATGTCGGCTTTAATTATTTCTTGTATATATTTTTCTTTATCTTTTTTGCCTGTTTTTTGGACAACAAATTCTGCAAGATATTTAATACTACGTGATTGAACTTTAAACTGAAGTTCTTGATCTATTTGAAATTTTTTTTCAAAAGATTTCTCTCTTTCATCAAATTTATTCATGTTCCTTTACTTTTAAATAATAGATAAATCTTTACAACAAAATAAGCAACTAGTACTCCTAAAATATTTGCAATTAAATCTCCAAACTCAAAAGAACGATTTGGAACAAAAAAATGAAAAAATTCAAGAATTGTTGATAAAAGTAATAAAATTATTAGTATTTTTTTTACATTTTCATTTTTTAAATAAATAATAAAACCTAACAAAGAAACCAGTAAATAATAAATAAAATGGTTTAGCGTGGAACCAAATGGGTTACTAATTAGAATGGGTTGTCTGCTCATATCATTATAAAATAAGTAACCAAATAAACTACCTGGCCAAAGCGAGATTGTTACTAATGCTAATATGCAGATATTAAAAATATATTTTAAAATTTTATTCATTTTATTGATATAGTTACTTATAATGAGTCATAATATATTTTATACAAAATGAGTAACCTTATTTTAGTTAGACATGGGCAAAGTCTGTGGAATAAAGAAAAAAGATTTACTGGGTGGGCTGATATTGACTTAACCGATCAAGGTAAATTAGAAGCTAAAAAGGCGGGTCAATTAATAAAAGATTTAAATATCGAATATCAGGCTTATTTTGCCTCCCAACTAAAAAGATCAATAAATACATTGGAAATCATATTAAAAACTTTAGAAAAGAAACATTCTGCTATAACCAAAGCCAAAGAGCTAAATGAAAGGCATTATGGCGGGCTTACCTCTTTAAATAAAGACGAAACTGCAAAGAAATATGGAGCCAAGCAAGTGAAAATTTGGAGAAGGAGTTATAATATACATCCCCCTTCTATGAATTCAGACCACCCATACTTTAACAAAATTGACAGTAAAATTAATGCTGAATCTTTAAAAGATACTTTTGAGAGAGTTATTCCCTATTACATTAAAAAAATTAAACCTTTAATTGTATCTAAAAAAAATATTTTGATAGTCTTTCATGGAAATAGTTGTAGAGCATTATTAAAAAAAATTTTTAATATTTCAAATAAAAAAATTGTTAATTTGGAAATTCCGACTGGAAATCCACTTTTAATACAGTTTGATGAAAACTTAAAAATAAAAGTATGTAAATACCTTGACAAAAAAAGATCTAAAAAACTTTTATTTAAAATTTAAATTCTTTTATCAACTTTTTATATATTTCTAAAGTACTCACATGTAAAAAATTATTATTACTTTCGAATCCCTGCAAACTTTTATTTAATATTAATTGATCCCAAATTTTATTTATAGGAAACACACTTTCTTTAAGTCCAGAAAAAACTTTAGGATGTACAATTTGCAGACCAGAGTAAATATATTTTAATTCATTTTTTTTAAATAATAAATTATTTTCTAAATTAAAATCTCCATTAAGTGTTTTATCAAAGCTTTTTTTTTTATTAACTACTAGTAAAATACAACTGCTTTCTTTATTTCTCAAAAAAAAATCTTTCATAGCTTTCAATTCATTCAAATAATATTTATTCCATATTGTATCTGGATTAATAATAATAAATGGCTCGTTTTTAAAATATTTAATTGCATTGAGTACTCCACCACCAGTTTGCAAAATTTCATTTTTTTCTTCAATTATATCAATGTCTAAATCAAAGTTTTTTTTTTTGATATAATCTCTTATTTTTTCTGACAAATAATGTGTATTAATTATTACTTTATCAATCCCAATAGATTTAAGAAATTTTAATGTATTAGATAAAAGGGTATCTTCACCAATTTTTAAAAGAGGTTTTGGAGTATCTAAGGTTAAAGGTTGAATGCGTTTACCAAAACCTGCTGCAAGGATCATTGCTTTTTTAATCATTATTTATATTATTTTAAAAATGAATAGGTTTTTTTTCAACTGCCATGGCCGCTTCCTTTACTGCCTCACTATGTGTTGGGTGAGCATGACAAGTTCGCGCAATATCTTCTGCGCTAGCACCAAATTCCATTGCTATACCTAACTCCGCTATCATTGTTCCTGCTACTGTACTAATAATAGATGCTCCTAAAACTTTGTCTGTTTTTTCTTCCGTTATTATTTTAACAAAACCTTCTGTTTCAGAATTAACTTTTGCTCTTGAATTTGCTAAAAAAGGAAATTTACCTACCTTGTAACTTATTTTTTCATCTTTAAGCTGATCTTCAGTTTTGCCAATCATAGCTACTTCTGGTGATGTATAAATAACAGAGGGTATTACTTCATAATTTACATGCCCAGCTTGTCCTGAAATTATTTCTGCTACAGCTATTCCTTCATCTTCTGCTTTATGCGCAAGCATTGGGCCTTTGTCTATAACATCCCCTATTGCATAAATATTTTTGACAGATGTTTTGAAATTTCTATCAACCTTGATACAATTTTTTTTATCAACTTTTATTCCCAGCTTAAGTAAATCATGGCCAACATTTGGTTTTCTACCTATAGCTACTAAAACTTTATCACATTCTAATATATCCTTTTTTTTGTTTTCATTATTAACAATTTCAACAAAACTTTTTCCTTTTAAAGTATTAACTTTTGTTACTTTTGATCCTAATTTAAAATTAATTTTCTGTTTTTTTAAAATTTTAAGGAATTCTGTAGATATATCTTTATCTACGCCTGGTATAATATAATCTGAAAATTCAATAACAGTAACTTTTGATCCTAATCTATTCCACACGCTTGAAAGTTCTAATCCAATGTAACCTCCTCCTATAACAACAAGTTCTTCTGGCACTTTATTGAATGATAACGCTCCTGTTGAAGAAACTACATTTTCTTCATCTATTTTTATTCCTGGTGCAGATATAGGTGAAGATCCCGTTCCTATTACTATATTTTTAGTTTTATATTCTTTTGATTTTCCAAGATTATCTAAAACTGAAATAGTATTGCTATCTACAACTGAACCTTTTCCCCGTAAGTGAGTAACTTTATTTTTTTTAAATAAAAATTCTATGCCTGCAGTAAGAGATGTGACTGATTTTGTTTTATGATTCATCATTTTAGCTAAATTTAATTTGACATCTTTAGCTTCTATTCCTAGGTTATTAAAATCTTTTTTGATCTTGTGGTACATCTCTGATGAGTTAAGCAAGCTCTTTGAAGGAATGCATCCTACATTTAAACATGTCCCTCCAAGAGTTTTACTGCTTTCAATACATGCAGTTTTAAGACCCAATTGAGCCGACTTGATTGCACAAACATATCCGCCTGGACCTGACCCAATTACAATTACATCAAAATTATTTTCCATTATTAAATATCTAGGAATAATCTTCGTGGTTCCTCAAGGCATTCTTTCATTGTTTTGAGGAATGAAACTGCTTCTTTTCCATCAATAATTCTATGATCATAAGACAAAGCAAGATACATTATTGGTCTTATAACAATGTTTCCATCTTTCACTACCGCTCTATCTACTATATTATGCATACCTAAAATACCTGTCTGTGGAGGATTTAATATTGGAGTTGAAAGCATAGAACCATATATGCCTCCATTGCTTATTGTAAACGTTCCACCCTGTAAATCATTAATTGTGATTTTACCTTTTTTTGCTTTTTCTGATAATGAAAAAATATTTCTTTCTATGTCTGCAAAAGAAAGTTCGTCTGCTTTTTTAAGGACGGGCACAACAAGACCTCTATCAGTTCCAATAGCTATGGAAATATTATAGTAGTTTTTATATATAATATGATCTCCTTGAATTTCAGCGTTTACTGCTGGGAAATTTTTTAAAGCTACTACAGATGCTTTTACAAAAAATGACATAAAACCTAATTTAACAGAATATTTTCTCTGGAAATCTTCTTGATGGTTTTCTCTAGCCTGAATAATAGCTTGCATATCCACTTCATTAAAAGTAGTTAGCATTGCAGCAGAATCCTGTGCTTCTTTTAATCTTTTAGCTATTGTAAGTCTTAATCTTGTCATTTTAACTCTTTCTTCTACACCGTGAGTCTCTTTTCTTTTTGATGGCTCTGGAGTACTACCCATTAAATTAATCAGGTCGCCTTTAGAAATTCTACCTTCTTTCCCCGTGCCTTGAACATTTGATATGTCAATATTTTGTTCTTCTATAATTTTTCTTACCGACGGAGATAAATTATTTTTTTTCTTAGGAGGAATAAATTTTTCTTTTTCTTCTTCAATTAAATTTTTATTTTCACTCATATCCGTTTCAACTAGTGTTTCTAAAATCAATGGTTTAATTTTATTAACATTTTTTTTCTCGTCTAGAAGAACTAAAGTTTCTTCATCTTCAGAGTTTTTTACATTTATATTGTTTTCTTTCTCTTTAACTTTTTTTGGAGGTATATAAGGTTTTTGATCAGAGGCTTCTGCAACAGTATCTTCCTGTTCAATAGTTTTAGTTTTAGTTTTAGTTTTAGTTTTAATGGAAGTGGACTTACCTTCGCTAACGACACCTAATAATGTCCCAACTTCTACTGTATCACCCTCTTTTGCTTTAATTGAAGACAAAACTCCTGATACAGGAGAGGGAACTTCAACATTAACTTTATCTGTTTCTAACTCAACTAAAGGCTCATCGGAATCGACTTTTTCGCCTTCTTGTTTAAGCCATTTAGAAACAGTTGCCTCTGAGACTGATTCTCCTAAAGATGGTACTAAAATTTCATTTGACATGTCTAGCTAAGTACCTTTTCTATTATTTCTTTTTGCTGTGCAAGATGTTTTTTTAAATATCCTGTTGCTGGTGAAGCAGCTGGCTTTCTACCAATGTAGTGGACCTCTTTTTTTGTAGCATCTATGTAATTTAAAGACCATTCAATGTAATTTTTAGCAGAATTCCATGCACCCATATTTTGCGGTTCTTCCTGACACCAAAAGAAATTAGAATTCTTTTTAAATCTTTTCAACTCTTGTGCGAGAGTTTTTACTGGAAATGGGTATAACTGTTCAACTCTAATAATATAAACACTATTATTTTCCATTTTTTCCCTAGCTTCTATTAAGTCAAAATATATCTTACCAGAACAAATAATTACTTTTTTAATATTTTTATCTTCCCTAAGTTTAATCAAATTAGAATCTTTAATATCGGCATGATCTGTAAGGACTCTATGAAAAGTATTTTTTTTACTAAAATCTTCAATATTAGAAACACATCTTTTATTTCTTAATAAAGATTTGGGTGTCATCATGATCAGTGGTTTTCTAAAGTCTCTGTGTATCTGTCTTCGTAATGCATGGAAATAGTTTGCTGGAGTTGTGCAATTCATTACTTGAATATTTTCTTGAGCGCATAGCTGTAGAAATCGCTCTAATCTTGCTGAAGAATGTTCTGGCCCTTGTCCTTCATAACCGTGTGGTAATAACATAACTAAACCATTTGCTCTTGTCCATTTTCTTTCTCCAGAAGCTATAAATTGATCTATTACAACCTGGGCTCCATTTACAAAATCTCCAAACTGTGCCTCCCAAACTACAAGAGCTTTGGGTTCTGATAATGCATATCCATATTCAAACCCTAATACTGCTAACTCGGAAAGCAAACTATCAATAACTTCATACCTTTTTTGCTTTTTAGAAATATTATTTAAAGGTGTATAATAAGTATTATTATTTTGATCTCGTAAAACAGAATGTCTTTGGCTAAATGTTCCACGGCCTGAATCTTGCCCAGACAATCTTACGGGGTACCCTTCGTCTACTAAAGTAGCAAATGCAAGCTGTTCAGCTGTAGCCCAATCAAACCCTTTTCCAGTTAAAAACATATTTTTTTTGTTTTTAAAAATTTTTTTAATTGTAGGATGTGCATTAAAATCTGAAGGAATGTTTGTAATTTTTATTCCAATTTCTTTTATTTTATTTACTGCTATTCCGGTGTTCCCACGTTTATCTTTTCCTCTTTCTGGTTTATATCTTGACCATACCCCTTCATACCATTTTAATTTAGGCTTATATTCCTTAGCTGTTTTAAATTGCTCTGCTAGAAGATTTTTAAAATTTATTTTCATACTACCAAATTCTTCTTTGGTGATTGTGCCTTCTTTTATCAATTTATCTGCATATACATTTGTAGTTGTTGGATGATTTTTAATTTTTTTATACATTAAAGGTTGAGTAAAGGATGGCTCATCACCTTCGTTATGTCCAAATCGTCTATAGCAAACCATGTCTATTACAACGTCTCTATTAAATTTTTGTCTATACTCAG
>MDSV01094893.1_pt1 | contig 11128 bp, 15 predicted proteins | sample 810851 | NCBI WGS metagenome assembly MDSV01 (sample SAMN05326640, study PRJNA326480) | marine metagenome | isolation source: seawater | place: Atlantic Ocean: North East | collected 2012 | reverse complement strand
TGTAATATATTTCCTTCACAACCATACATAAAAATATCTGTTTTTTTTGGATCATCAATCTCAGAGTTTTTTTGAGTAACTAAGACAATCTTTTTGTCTTTTTTCATAACCTCATTTAATGCTGAAATAGATTTATCTCTGCCTACAAACAAAGGAATTACCATACTTGGAAAAACTACGATGTCTCTTAATGGTAATAATGGTAATGATATTTTTATATCCATACCGTAAATATGGATATTATATCTGATATTGCAATACCTTTTTACTAGTTATTTATGATATTAAGCCGCTGATGTTTTGTTTGTTTTTGACTTAGAATCATTTTTTGAATGAACCAATATGGGTTGGGTTTGTCCTCTTACTGCTGATGCATCAACAATAACCTCTTCTATATTATCTTGACTTGGTAAATCATACATTGTTTTTAATAAAATATTTTCTAAAATAGATCTTAAACCTCTAGCACCTGTTTTTTTTCTAATTGCATTTTGAGCAATTTCTTTAAGAGCATTATCTTTAAAAGTCAATTTTGAGCCATCAAGTTTGAACAATTCTTGATATTGCTTGATAAGAGAATTTTTGGGTTCTTGAAGTATTTTAATTAAAGATCTTTCATCTAAGTCCTCTAACGTTGCTATCATAGGTAATCTTCCTATAAATTCAGGTATCAAACCATATTTCAATAAATCCTCTGGCTCTAAGCTTTTCATCCATTCCCCAGTTTTTTTATCTTGAGTATTTTTAACATCTGCACCAAAACCTATCGATGTACCTTTGTCTCTCTGGGAAATTATTTTATCTAATCCTGCAAATGCACCACCACAAATAAATAAAATATTTGTAGTATCTACTTGAAGAAATTCTTGTTGTGGGTGTTTTCTGCCACCTTGTGGAGGAACACTTGCAACTGTTCCTTCCATAATTTTAAGTAATGCTTGTTGCACACCTTCTCCTGAAACATCTCTTGTTATTGAAGGATTTTCGGATTTTCTACTTATCTTATCAACTTCATCAATATAAACTATTCCTCTTTGAGCTTTTTCAACATTGTAATCTGCTGCTTGAAGTAATTTTAAAATAATATTTTCAACGTCTTCACCAACATAACCAGCTTCAGTTAAAGTTGTAGCATCAGCCATTGTAAATGGTACATCTAAAATCCTTGCAAGTGTTTGAGCTAAAAGAGTTTTTCCACATCCTGTAGGACCAACTAATAATATATTTGATTTTGCTAATTCGACATTTTTTGTCGTTTTATTTTCGTAATTTAGTCTTTTATAATGATTGTGGACTGCTACGGATAAAACTTTTTTCGCATGTTTTTGTCCAATTACATAATCATCCAAAACATTACAAATTTCTTTTGGAGATGGTAATCCATCTTGATGTTTTACAAATGTGTCTTTGTTTTCTTCTTTGATTATGTCCATACACAACTCGACACACTCATCACAAATGAAAACTGTAGGTCCGGCTATAAGTTTTCTTACTTCGTGTTGGCTCTTCCCACAAAATGAGCAATAAAGTATATTTTTATTATTTGTATTCATAAAATTTTAAACGAATCAATTACTTTACTTTAATATAAGGAAGATATTATTATCAAGTTTCAAATTAACTAATTTCAATATATTGTGTATCAAGATCTTTTTTCTACTACTTGATCTATTAGTCCAAACGTTTTAGCACTGTCAGCTGTCATAAAATTATCTCTCTCTAAAGCTTTTTTGATTTCATCAACAGATTTTCCACTGTGTTTAGAATAAATTTCATTTAATCTTTTTTTTAATGAGAGAACTTCATTTGCATGAATTTCAATGTCGGTTGCTTGACCTTGGAAACCTGCTGAAGGCTGATGAACCATAATTCTAGAATTAGGTAAGGAAAATCTTTTTCCTTTTGTGCCAGCAGCAAGTAAAAAAGAACCCATTGATGCAGCTTGACCAATACATAAAGTTGAAATTTCAGGTTTTATATATTGCATTGTATCATAAATACCAAGACCAGCAGTAACTAGTCCTCCTGGGCTGTTTATATATAAATAAATTTCTTTTTTTGGATCCTCAGCTTCTAAAAAAAGAAGTTGAGCAGTAACTAATGAGGCAACGTTATCGTTAATTTGACCAGTCAAAAAAATAATTCTTTCTTTCAATAATCTTGAATAAATATCATAGGCTCTCTCACCTCTGTTTGATTGTTCAACAACCATAGGAACTAAATTATTCATGTGTTCAGATAATTTATTTGTCATAAGTGATTCGTATTAACTTATACAACTTGGGATTACTTTTTGCTAACTTTTTTTGTTTTTTTAACTGAAGATTTGGCTTTAGTTGATTTTGGCTTTGTTTTTAATGTTGCTGGTTTTTTAACTTCTGCCTTTTTATTAGAGCTTTTTTGATCTTTGCCGACATTTTGATTTTGTGACTCTTTTAATATTTTTTCTGCTTCATCTTTTGAAACTTCTTTTTTACTTACTTTAGCTTTTTCTTTAATTAGATTAATAATTTTATCCTCATAAACTGTTCCTCTCAAACTTGATACTGCTGATGGGTTTTTTTGATAAAATTCCATGACCATTTTTTCTTGACCTGGCATCATTCGTATTTGTTTTTGTACCTCTGATTGCAATTCCTGCTCAGTTACTTTTATTTTATTTTGTTCTCCAAATTCATTTAAGATCAACCCAACTTTAATTCTTTTTTTTGCAATTTCTTCAAAATTTTTTCTACTTTTTTTTGCATCTTCATCACTCATCCCTTGAGAAAGAATTTTAATTTCTTCTTCAATCAAATTTTCAGGTATTTCATTTAATTTAAATTTTTCTATTTCTTTTAATATTTGATTTTTAGATAATCTTTCTAAAGAATTTTTGTATTCATCATTTATTTGTTTGGAAATTAATATTTTTAAATCATTAAGATCTTTGGCTCCTAAATTTTTTGCAAATTCATCATTAACTGAGATCGCTTCAGGATTTTTTATAGATATTATTTTACATATGAATTGAGCTTTTTTATTAATTAATTCTTTTTCTGGAAAATTTTCAGGTAAAACTGCTTCAACAGTTTTTTCCTCACCTTTCTTTACTCCAATCAATTGTTTATCGAATCCTTTTAAAAATAAATCTTTACCTAAAGTTAATTGTGTATTTTTACCCTCACCTCCTTTAAAGCTCTTACCATTTACGGTAGCTGTATAATCAAAAGTCACTAAATCTTTTTCGGATGCTTTTGTTTCATTGGGTGCATCCTTAAAGTTCGGTTGTGTTTTTGCAATTTCATGAATTCTCTTATCAGTTTCTTTTGAATCTATTTTCACTGAATATTCATCAAACTTAATATCTTTGATTGAACCGACATCAACTTTTGGCAACTCAGTAACTGACAATACATATTCTAAATCTTTATCCTCTCCATAAGTTTTTAAATCTAATTTTGGTTGTCCCGCTGGTTTAATTTTATTTTCTTCTAGGGCTTTTGTAGAAGTATCTTTTAAAACTTTGTCTAAAACTTCATTAAAAACTGCTTTTCCAAATTGTCTCTTTAATATTTCTTTAGGCACTTTACCGGGTCTAAAGCCTTTAAGATTGACTGTGCCTTTAATTTCTTCATATTTTTCATCTATATAGGTTTTCATTGTTTTTTTATCAACAAATACCTTTATATCTTTATTAAGACCTTTTATATTTTCTACAGTAACTTTCATAAATCTTTATTTGGTAGGGCGAAAAGGACTCGAACCTTCACAGATTGCTCTATCGGTTCCTAAGACCGACGCGTCTACCAATTCCGCCATCGCCCCACAGAATTAAAAAGCTTTATATATTATTAGATTTATTTGTCTATTTAGAAATTTTTTAATAGAAAAATAATCTATTGATTTAATAAAAAAGTGTATAAAACTTTTCTTATTCTAAAAATTGCCTAAAATAACATAGATAATGCTAAAAATTTTAAAATAAAACCAAATATGTTCAATATTCCATTTACTTTGATTGATTACAAAATCACTAATATTTTTCGATTATTAAAAGATTTTTTATTCAATAATTCTTACAAAGATAATAAAGAAAAAATTATTAACACTTTCAAGAGTGAATTTCCAAATAAAGAAATAGCATTATTACCTTCTGCAAGATTGGGATTTTACTTGACACTTAAAAAGTTCTTTAAGGAAGGTGATGAAGTAATATTTTCAGCAATGAGTTTTCCTTTATATATAAAAATTGCTAATCAATTAAATCTTAAAGTTGTATTAGTTGATGTAAATCAAGATACTTTAAATATTGATGAGGAAAAAATAGAAAGTAAGATTTCTAATAATACTAAAGGTATAATAATTACGCACTTATTTGGATATCCTTGTGAGATTTCGAAAATCCAAAAAATTGCCAATAGTCATAATTTAAAATTAATTGAAGATTGTGCACAATCATTTGGGTCTTATTATGATAACCAACATACTGGAAACTTTGGGAATGTAGGAATTTTTAGCACTAGCCTTGTTAAAATCCCAACAACACTTGGTGGAGGAATAATTGTAACTGAAGATAAGGATTTAATAAAAATAATTAATAATTTCAATAATCAATTGCCCAAATCATACATTATTTATTTAAAATATTTTTTAAAAAATTTTATATCTCTATTAAATTCAAAACCATTTATTTACACTTTATTTTCATCAAAAATTTTTTCAATTTTAAATAAATATAATCCAAGAATTTATAGAAAGATTATTTATTCTGGAATGGGTCTTCAAAAAGAATTTGATCCCTCTGAAAGATCAGATTTAAAAAAATACCAAATAAATTTTGGATTAGGTCAGTTTGAAAACTACTCAACGTTGAGACAAAAGTGTGAGGAAAACTCAAGATATATCCAAAATAATTTAAATGATGTAAGTGAGATTAAATTCTTAAATTATAAACAATCAACAAAATGGAATCATCAATATCTAGTTATTAAAGTAAGAAAAAATCTTAAAAATTTTTCAAAAAAAATGTTTGATAACAAGATTCATGCAATGGAGGAAAATGTATGGAATTGTTTAGACTATGGTTACAAGATTAAAAATGAGAATGAAAATTTCGATATAACAAAAGATAATAATATTAAACTTTTAAGAATTCAAAATTCACCGTCTTTGAAAAAAAAAGAACTTGATTATATAATTAATACAATAAAAAAAGTTTCTAAAAATTATATAGATTAAATGAATAAAAAATTTAAAAGCATAGATGGATATTTTGAAAAAAACCTAGTAATTGATGAAATTAAAAATTTAAAATATATTAAAAAAAAGAAAATAAATTCAATTATAGGTAAAGGTAATTCTATATCTAAAATTCCATTTGTTGAAGATGTTGAATTAACAAGTGTTAATCTTTCAAACTATTTTAAATTAGATAAAAAAAAAAATTCTCTTGAAGTAAATGCTAATGCCTCAGTAGTAGAAGTTCACAATTTTTTATTAAAAGAAGGATACTTTGCTCCTTATTTTCCATCTTATCCATTAGTTACAATCGGAGCATGTATTGCTAATGGCTCACATGGGATTTCTCCCAAAAACGGTTTATTTAATGATTATGTGGAAACCATAAGAGTTTATAATCCTAACTTTGGATTTAAAGAATTGTCAAAGAAAAAAAATCAAAAATTATTTTCATTAACTAAATCTGGTTTTGGTTTAACAGGAATAATTCTTTCAGCAAAATTAAAGGTAAAGAAATTATCTGGAACATTAATTAAAATCGATAAACATGATTTTAATGATATTTTTGAATGTTATGAATTTATGAAAAAATCCAAACATATTTATAATCAAAATAGCTTTACAGTGGACGCATTTTCGAAAAAAATATTTAAAGGTCGATTAATAACTGGTGAAATAGTGAATAAAAAAAATAAGATTCAGATGCTTAAAAAAAAGAAGATACCTAGTTTTAGAATTGGATTATTATCCTCAAATTTATTTAAAAGTTTAATATTTAGATTAATCTTTTTTTTAGAAAATATTAAAATTTTTTTTAAAAATACCCAACATTTAAATGATATTTTGTTTACATCGAATAAAAGAACTAGTTATTTTTTTCTAATGTCAAAAAAATTTATTGAACATCAAATAATCATACCTCACAAATATGTTAAAAAATATTTAAATGAACTTGAAATTTTAATTAAAGAAAAAAATCCCAATATTACTTTAATCCACTTAAAAATATTTTCTGGCAAAAGCAATAATCTTGAATTCAATGGAAATGGCTTAGCACTAGCTATGCATATAAATAACAATAATTCATTTAAATTATTTTTTGATAAATTAATTAAACTAGATAAGAAATTTAATTGTAAAGTATGTATTTATAAGAATAGTGAAATTAATCTTAAATTAGCTAAATATTATTATAATCTAAAATTAAGAAGTTTTAAAAAATCGATAGATAAAATCAATACTAAATATAAGTTTACCAATAATTTATTTGGTAAAAATATAAATGATAAAATTATTTAAATTATTTTTATTCAATATTAAAAATTATGGTTATCTTAACTCTATTAAGATGTTATTTTTTGAACTTGTTGGATTTATAAAATATTTTAATCATAAAGAATTTAGTTTTATTGAAAACCGCAAAACATCATATTCAGACTCAAAAAAGTTTGATACATATAATACAGCTTATATTCCAACTCCTTACTATTTTTTATATTTGATTAATTCTCAACTTAAATTAAATAAAATTAATAAATTTAATTTTATAGATCTGGGATGTGGATATTCTAGACCAGCTAATTATTTAATTTCTAAAGGAAAAGAAGTTAATTATCTTGGAATCGACATTTATCATTATGATAAAAATAAAAAAAAAGGATATAAAATTTTAAAACAAGATTTGAGAGATTTTAAAAAAACAAAAATAATATTAGATAAATTTGTAAAAAAAAATGAAAATAACATCTTATTTTTATCTGACCCATTTGATATTAAGCTCATATTCAAAATATTAAATTTCCTGAATTTAAAGAAAAAAAAATTTTTTACAATATTCGTTAATGTTAATAGAAATATTGGAAATAAAGATTTTAAATTAATTTATTATAAAAATTTTAATCAAAGAAATATAAGAATTTATAAAAATTAATTTAAAAAATTCAATTTTATAAGTTAAGATATCTACAGAATATGATTATCTCACCCTGTATAAGTATATGTAGAATTGATCCAAAAACAGGATTTTGTTATGGTTGTGGAAGAAATAATAAAGAAAAAAAAATTTGGAAACAAGGAGATACATCAGATGAATGGAAAAAAGAGAACCTTAAAATCATTAAAAAAAGATTAACAGGTTGGCAATTAGAAAGTTTTGAAGAATCCTATACTTATAAAGTTGAAAATGGTATTTCTTTATTTAAAAAGAATTTAAAAAATGAGTAAAACCTCAATAGTAATTATAATCTATCTTATAGGACTTATATTTGGTGCTTTAGTCCTAAAAATTTGGAGTGCAGAAACTAATGTTCTTAAAGGACTTTTGGGATTAGGCTGGACAGCTCTAGCTTTGATAGGAATTTTTTTTACTGAAAAAAATGAAAAAAATTAGATACTTAATTTTTCTTTTTTTTTTTATTTTGGCATCTCAAAAAGTAAAATCAGAAATAATCATTATGAGCTCATGTGATGATAAACAAGATGAATTTTTAAAAAATGAGTACATTCTTAATCTAGATGAATTAATTATGACTAGAAATTATGTGTATAGAGAAAAAACATATCAAAAATATAAACTAACAGATTTGAGTATTAAAAAATCTAACTCTTACGTAAGAAATATTTATGTAGAAGGTGAAAAAATTTTAACTCACAAACACGGATATCCTCAATTTTATACTCAAATTTTATTTGAAAAAAATAAAAAAGAAATTTTTATAAAAACTGTTTTGAATGATGAAGAGGGTATTTCAAAAATATCCTCATGTAAAAAAATCGAAAAATTTAAAAAAGAAAGTTAATTTTTTTTTTTATTTTTTATAATGTTTGTCTTTTTTGATCCATAATAACGACTACTAGTAATATTACTTCTATGTTTAGCATAAGCTTGCTTTTGTGCTTGTTTCATAGCTCTTTTTGATGACATAAAATTTTAATAATTTATTTCTATACTTCCTATCATATTAAAATTTTTATCAGAAACAATAATTTCACCAGATGACGAGCTGTAATTTAAAACTTCAGATATCAACACATAATGAGTTACTAAGATTAAATTTTTACTACTATTAAATTTTTTTATGTAATCATTTAGTGCTTTTATTTGATTATCTTTATTTTTTGAATATTTTGCGCTGTAAAAAGAGTTTAAAAAACTATTCGTTGAAAAATCTTTAAAAGCAATTTTTGAAGTTTCTTTACATCTACACCATTCACTTGATAAAACTTTTTCAATCTTTATTTGATTTTCTCTAAAAAATTTACCAATTAATTGAGCTTGTTCTCTTCCACTCTTGTTTAAGTTCCTTTGGGTAGAACAATCGTTTAAATTGAAATTATTTGGATCTCCATTTCCAGGTGCATATGCATGTCTAATAAATATTAATTTTTCACCCTCGTCTAGTTGATTCATTAAGTTTTTATCTAAATCCGCACTAATAGGTGTGGTTAAATATAAAAATATTATTATAAAGAATCTAAAAAATTTCATTTATGGATATTAGATTAAACAACTTAAACAAAACAATAATTAATTGTAAAAAATGTCCGAGATTAGTAAAATTTATAAATAAAGTAAGTAAAAAAAAAAGAAAACAAAATATTAATGAAGTATACTGGGGTAAGCCTGTACCTGGATTTGGGAATTTAGACTCAAAATTAGCTATTATTGGACTTGCACCTGCTGCTCATGGTGGCACAAGAACTGGAAGAGCTTTTACTGGTGATAAATCGGGTGATTTTTTATTTAGATGCTTATACGAAGTTGGAATTTCAAATTCACCATTTTCAAAAAATTTAAATGATAATCTAAAATTAAAATCTACATATATTACTAATATTCTAAAATGTGTTCCACCTGAAGACAAGCCACTTAGTAATGAAATAACTAATTGTTCTAATTTTTTTTATCAAGAAATATTATCTTTAAACAAACTTAAAGTAATTGTTACATTGGGTAAAGTTGCTTTTGATAATTGTACTAAATTATATAAAAAAAAATTTGATATTCAAAAAAAAATGATTTTTAAACATGGTAAAACACAATCACTACCTAATGGTTTAATAATAATAGCAAGTTATCACCCAAGCCCTAGAAATGTTAATACAAAACTTATTTCAAGTAAGATGATGATTAATTTATTTCAAAAAGCAAAAAAAATTGCTAAGTTTTAATAGTGTCACAAAAATAGGGTTTGAATTTTAAGTATATTTCATCAGGAATTTTAACCGGCTTTCCTTCCTTATTTATAAAGACTAAATGAATTTGAGCTTCTACAATAGTCTTGTCTCCCTTCGTAATTATCTGATTCATAAAAAAAGAAGTCTTTGTAATTGATTTAACAAATGACCTTATGGTTAGTTCATCTTCTAAATTAGCAGGTTTTTTATAATCAATATTACAAGACTTAACAATTATTAATGAATTAAACTGTTTTTGGATTTTATTATTACTAAAACCAATTGAAAATAAAGCTTCAGTTCTTGCTCTTTCTAAAAATTTTAAATAATTTGCATAATAAACAACTCCACCAGAGTCTGTATCCTCATAGTAAACTTTTAACTTATGAAAAAAATTTTCATGCATAAAAATTATTATATCAAATAATTAATTATTTTACAGATTCTAAGGTATAAAGATTGATATGAATATTTTTATAATTTGGTTAATACTTGTAATTGCCTGGAACTTTGGTTATCCAGCAGCAAGTCCACTTGAAGATGTTTTGGTGGCTATTATTTTAGCTATATTAAACCTTTTTTTGAAAAGATATTTAAAATTTTAATTATTTATCTGAAAAATATATGTTCTGATAATAAGCTATAGCTTTCATTTTAGAGTTATCAGTATCTGACATTATAGCTAATCCATCTAATTCATTCACATCTAAATTATGAAACTTTTTAAAATCTTCTTTAACATTTGCTTTTACTGTTACCCATTCGTTAAGATTTATTTTTGTACTTGCTAAAACATTGTCTATTGATTTTTTTGTATAAGGACTAGGTGAATAAAAACCAATCTTATTATTACTTGAAAATACATAATTTATTGCTCGATTTGAAAGTGGTGTTGCACCTGTTTTTTTAATTGCAAAAACTCTAGCTGCAAAATCATGTCCTTGTTTTGTATTTTCTTTAATTCCAGCTAAATCTTTCTCAATTTTCCATGTAATATTAATGAAGGGTGTTTTGTTTAGGTCAATTTTGAACTCCTTTCCCAAACCTGAAGCCGCATTATCTGCTATAGCTTTTAAAAAATTACCATTTTCATTTGTTCCAACTGAGTAAAGAGTACCTTTGTTAGCTCCTCTTACTTTTCTAACATTAAGTTCAGAAAACTCACTTTCAGTAAAATCAAATACTTTTACTTCGTTTGTATGACCCAACCCAGTTGTGATCCAAGTAAAAAAGAGAAATTTAAAAATATTTTTCATTTGAATTTTTTTTAAAAAAAAACGTTAATACATCATTTTGACAAGATTTAAACATCCAAAAATCAATATTTAACTCTATAACATAATTATGAAGACAATTTCGATTTTTATACTCTTAATTTACTGGTCAATTATGATTTTAACACCTGTGGTATCAAAAGATTTTAAATTAAGCCGGGCAAAGTTAAACAATACTAAAATAGTTGAGCAAAAAACTGGAAGTTAGTAGGTTGAACGACCGCCACTAATATCAAAAACAGCTGCAGTAGAGAAGGTATTTTCCTCAGATGAAAGCCAACAAACCAACGAAGTAAACTCCTCAACCTCAAGAAATCTGCCCCTAGGTACCTTAGAAAGCATTCTTTGAACGTGCTCTTTGGTCATTTGGTCCAAAATTCGAGTATTAGCACCTGCGGGTGTGATTGCATTTACTGCTATATTTTTATCAGCAAGTTCTTTACCTAAAGATTTTGTGA
>MDSV01245769.1_pt1 | contig 11129 bp, 11 predicted proteins | sample 810851 | NCBI WGS metagenome assembly MDSV01 (sample SAMN05326640, study PRJNA326480) | marine metagenome | isolation source: seawater | place: Atlantic Ocean: North East | collected 2012 | reverse complement strand
CTTCTGCTGCTGCGTCACCAAGAAAAATTATAGTGGGTTTTTTTGTTGCATAACAAGCACCAACGCCTACTGGACCATTAGAACCCATTAATCCATCGTGACCGTACATGTTTATTTTTTGTGAATTAATCGAAGCCGAGCCCCCCATACCTTTTGTGCAACCCGTCCTTTTTTCTAATAATTCATCTATAAGTTTAGTCTTATCTCCTCCAAAAGCTAAATAGGTAGAGTGGCATCTATGTTGACCAAATATTAGAGGTTGAATTTTTTTTTTTTCACATATGGCCGCAATAGTGGAAGCTATAAATTCTTGTCCAGCTGAAACATATACTGGAATTTTAATGTTCTTCTTTTTAACATTTTTTATTACCTCTTCTTCAAAGTTTCTTGATAAAGAGGCCTTTTTAAAAATATTAATTCTAAAGTTATTGTTAAAAGTCATCTATATCTTTTTTATTTTAAAAACAGTTAATTGTTTCTTTATTTTAAAAGCCTCTGAAAGTTTTTTTAAAGTCCCCGTTCTAATTATATCACCTAAAGATAAAACACTTCTATTATGATGATCAATAATCTCACCATTTACTATTGCAAAAATAGTTTCCATTTTCTCTTTATTAATTTTTCTAAAATCTTTATGAGTTTCTAAGGATAATTCAACTCTATTAGAGAAATTATATTTTTGAACAACTTTTGTTTTTGTTTTTGTTTTTTTGAATACTATATCATCTTTAGAAATTTCTTTTGTAAACTTAAGACTTTCATAAGGTTTTTTTTCTCTACCATAAGAGTCCTTAAAACGCACAAGATCTTTTTTATCAGAAGGCGTCTCAATCTCTAATAAACAAATACCTTTTTTTGACAAAGATTTAATAGAATGAAATAATCGATTTCTAATCATCAACTTTGATGGGGCCTTATAAATTTTACAATTATCTTTCCACAACCCCAATTGGACTGAGGCATTTCCAGATAATATTACAAAACCAGTTTTTTTTTTAGGATGACAATGTAATGAAGTGCTTTTTTTGTAATCAATATTAAGAAATGTAACTGATAATTTATTAGAATTTCTATAAATAACATGCTCATTACCCCAAGGTTTTAAAACGACTTTATTATCGTAATGAGAATTTTTATTCTTACTCATTAAAAAAACTTAAGACTGATTGCATCCAAGGACCCATATCTTTATAATGAGCAGTAGTAACAATTTTATCATCGACAACTGAAGGTTCATCTGTGTAAATTGCACCAGCATTAGTAATATCATCTTCCATGCTATAATAACCAGCTATCTTTTTTCCTTTAACGATTTTGGCTGATATAAGAAGTTGAGCACCACTACATATACAGGCAATAACTTTTCCTTTTTTGTGAAAATCTGCAATAAAATTTATTAATCTTTTGTCTTGTCTAATTTTTTCCATAGCTTTAACGCCTCCAGGAAGAACTAATAAATCATAATCATCTACCTTAATTTGATCTATATCTTTTACTGGGTGGTTCTTATTAGGTGGAAGCTGTGTACCCAAAATACCTTGAACTGGTTTTCCTCCAATTAAACATACATCCAAATTACTTTTTTCTTCTAGAAGTCTATAATACGGATAAATAAATTCATGATCTTGAGCTAATGCTCCGCTGATAATTACAGATGAAAACATTTTAAATTTATAATTATTATTGGATAAAAATCAATGCTAATAAATTACATCTTCGAACTGATGTTTTCTTTTAAGTTTATGTTTAGACATTTCTAAAATATGTTTTTGTGTGTCCTCACCAAATTTATTTTTAATCATTGATAAATAGTCGTTATTATTAAAATATTTATCAAAAGCTTGGTCTCTAAATTCTAAAACTTGTGATGCTTTTAGATGGTTTGTACGTAAAGGTAAAGTGTCATAAGAATGTTGTGAATACCCTATCCACCCAGGTCCGCCTTGCCCATCTGGTAAGTGCCATTTATTTTTTTGTGCTAGAGGATATAATTGTGATCCTGGATAAGCCATTGCTGAATAAAAATTTGACCATTCACTATTAATTCTTAAAGCTAATTCTAGTGTTTCATTCATTGAGTCATAATTATCTTCGGGTAAACCAAAAATATAATTGGCACCAACATTGAAGCCCATATCTCTTACTTTTTTGACAACTCCTTCAATATCATAATTTGTAAATCGTCCTTTTATAACTCCATCTCTTACATTGGGATTACTTGACTCAATTCCTAAACCTAGCCATCTAAAACCAGATTTAATCATTTTTTCTAACATTTCATTATCTTCCAATGTATCAATCCTAGCATAAGCCCAAAAGTTTAAGTCTTTGCCATAGCCACTACTAATAATTTTATCACAAATTTCTTTTACTTGTTTTGGATTCAAAACAAACATTTCATCAGGAATTTTAATATTAAAGATCCCATAATCTTCTACAAGTGTTTTGATTTGATTAAAAATATGTTTGGCTGACCAGAAGCGTATAGTGTTTCTTTCAAAAGGTGCGTTGATACAACAAAATGTACATTTAAAAGGACATCCAAGACTAGTCTGCAACGAAGCATATTTGTTTCTTGTTTCTAATCTTCCAAAAGTATGCCAATTGTGGGCTTTGTATTTTGACATATCTAAAAAGTTCCAATTTTGACCTGGTAAATCTTTATCTAAATTATCAAACATTTTACTTTTAATATTTGATTTTATGTTGTTATCTTTATCTCGATACCAAAGACCTGGAATCTTTTCATAACTTTTTTTATTATTCTTGATTGAATCAATCAAACCAGAAATTGTGATTGGTCCCTCACCTTGACAAACAAAATCATAAGGCTCCTCTTCTAAAGTTCTTTTAGGTAATGCAGATGCATGGGTTCCCATAATAATTGTTTTAATAAATCCAGAAGTAATATTATTTAACAATTTACAAGTCTTTGTGCCGCCTGGCATACATTGAGTAGAGGCCGAAGGTTGTTGGCCATATATTACAAACACAGCAAGTTTAGGTTCTTTTTTTGCAATTATTTCTGCTGTTTGTTCATGAGTTAAATTATCAGCTTCAGCGTCTAAAATTTCAACATTATGATTTAAATTAGATAAATATTTTGCAATCAACATTGACCATACTGGTGTTTCTATAGCAGCATAATCATTAGATAAATTTTGATAAACTTCGAGCCTTGATGGTGGTGTTATTAACAATACATCTAAATCTGACATAGGAGAAATTATTATACGTTACTTATCCTCATAATTAAAACTTTATAATCTTCAATACTTTCGAAGTATAATGTGAGAAAGTACTTATTTTTTTAGCTGGTTTATCTTTTTCATATTGTCCTGAGTCAATAAAATGATCTTGACCAATACCAGGTATTTTTTTTGTATATTCTCTCATTTTATCTTTGTGCATTTTAAAATTTCCAATTAAAAAAGTTGTATCTATTGATACACGAGTACCTGAATTATTATCTCTATTAGTATGATGAATGGCTGCATAATCAGAGATGTTCACATGTCCTTGTTTAATTTCTAAATTCTTAATTGGCTTATAATATTGTAATACCCATTGCATATCTTTGTATGATGCAGATAAGTTTAAAAATGATTCTTTAAATTTATCTTTTGGTTCATAAAATTTTAAAGTGTTTCTTTTTGTGTCACCAAAAAAAGGAATAAAACAATTCATTCCCCATGGTCCCTCAACCCAAGCATCTGAGTGAGGATATGATGTAGACAAAGACCTATTTTTATTATCATCTAATTCTCTTCCAAATTTAATTCTTATATTGGGAGTAATTCTGAAAAGTTTTAATAATTTCTTATCTCTTAAAGACATTTGTCTAACTAGCTCACACCAGCTTCTTAAAACTAAATTATATTCAAGATGAAATTCTCTTTTGGGGACAATTGCACCGTTTGGGGTTATATTTAGTCTATTGTTCCTAGCTTTATCAATATTCTTTATAAATTTTTTATCATTAAGATCAAATTTAATCTTTAATGCTTTTGAAATGTAAAGTTTAATATTAAATTTAAAGTCTTCAAAAAAGTCTTTTTCAATTTTATAGCTTGCTATTAAAGGATTAATTTTTTTTAGTTTCCACTTTTTTGCTAGCTGATTTATTCTTTTGTGTCGAATTTTTAAACTCATATTATTTTTTATACATATAATCATAGAAAATTAAATAATATTTTTAAGGTAAGCATTAATAATGTATATAATTCAACAAATTTTATAAAATTAAATATGAAGACTAAAACTAAAAAAAAAAATAAACAAATTGTTTACAGCTATAGTCCGTATGTCAAGGTTTATAGAGAAAATTATAAGAATAAATATCAATCAGTAAAAAATTTTCATAATATCAAAATTCCTAATGCAACTTCAGTAATTCTTGAAAATGATAAAAGTCAAATTTTACTTTTAAACGAATATAGAAGAGGTTTAAAAAAAAGAACGCTTGGTTTACCTGGAGGACAGATTGAGAATAATGAAAAAAAAATATCTACAGTAAAAAGAGAATTATTTGAAGAAACAGGTTATCAAGGTACATTGTGGAAATTATTTTTAGAATATACAATTCATGGATCTTATGGGGTTGGTAAAGATTATATTTATACAGCAAAATTAAAAAATAAATCCTATAAACAATCTGAAAACATACAAAAAAAATGGGTTACTAAAAATAACCTATATTATCTCCTAAAAAATAAAAAAATTGAAACTGCTGGAACTATTGCTGCTCTTTCTTATTACTTGCTATTTAAGAATAAAGATAAGTTATCTTAAATATTGAAAAAACTTAATAGAATTATCTGAATTTTTGAATATAAATTAGGATATAATATTTTTTTCAATAAGTTTAAATGGATAAAAAAACAAAAATATCTCTAGTGGTTTCTTTTCGTAATGAAGAGGATGTAATAGATGATTTCATAAGTGAAACGACTAAAGTATTAAATGAAATTAGCAATTTAGAATATGAAATAATTTTCATTAATGATGGATCAACAGATAATTCATTAAAGAAATTAATAAAATACCACCTCAAAGATAATAAAATAAAAATTATTGATATGTCTAGGAGATTTGGCCCAATGGAGTCGATAATGGCCGGAATTAAGATGTCATCTGGAGATGCAGTAATTAATATAGATATTGATTTACAAGATCCACCTACATTAATACCAGAAATGGTTAAACGTTGGCGAGAAGATGGATCAGAAGTTGTTATTACAACTAGGCTGAAAAGACACGGTGAAAGTTTTTTAAAAAAAACAATATCTGTTATTGGCTACAAGATACTAAAATTTTTTTCATCAATACCTATCGAGGAAAACTCTGGAGATTTTAGATTGATATCTAGAAGAGTTATAGATGAGTATAAAAAATTTTCTGAAATTTACCCATTCTTTAGATTTATAGTTGATTTTATTGGATTTAAAAAATCACAAATATTTTATGAAAGAAGATCTAGAAAAAAAGGTAAGACCAAACATCCCATAAGTTTTAGATTAATGTTTGAGTTTTTTGAATTATCATTAATGCCTTTTTCTAACTTGCCACTTAGGTTTATTTTATTGTTTGGAATATTTTCATTTTTGATTTGTTCCTTTATAACTCTCAGAACACTTTACTTACATTTTACTGGAGTGAACGATTTTAGTACAACATCAATTTTTGTTGCAATTTTAATTTTTGGAAGTATTCAAAGTTTAATTATAGGAATTTTATCAATTTACATAGGCTCAATATACAAAGAGACCAAAAAAAGACCACTTTATATTATTGATAAACTTTACGGTTTTGATAACAAGTTGGAATAATTATTTTGAAATATGTCAAAATTTTTTTTATTTAGCTTAACCTTATTTTTTTTCTACGAAATAAATGCTCACGCTTATATTGATCCTGGAATAGGAAGCATTATTTTACAAGCTTTAGCAGGTGCTATAGCAGCAGTAACAACTTTTTTCTATTATTACGGGAAAAAAATAAAAGATTTTTTTAAGAAATTTAAGAAGAATAATCAAGTCACTGAAAAAGATAATAATAAAGAAAAAAATAAAGACACTATTTGAAGTTATATAAAAGTAAATAAATTAGTATTTTTAACTTTTTATTTTCAATTTAAAAATGTGTAAAAATAATTTTACAAAGAAAAAAAATGTCAATAATTAAAGACTTTATAGAATCTTTGGTGGGTTTGATAAAATTTATACAGCTGGATATAAATGAAAAAGAATTTGTTTTTTATAGTGAGTCAAAATTTTACAGAAATTACTATATTGATTTAATTAAAAATTTAAAAAAGAAAAGTAATAATATAATTTTAGTAACTTCTGACAAAGATGATGTTTTGTATTATAAAAACGAGATAAAATGCATATACATAAACAATTATTATTTATTAGCATATTTCTTTAAAATTCTAGAATGTAAATTTATGATTATGACATTAACAGATTTAGGAAATAATTTTAAAAAATCTAGATTATGTAAATATTATGTATATTTTTTTCATGCGATTGGCAGCACACATCAACTATACACTAATGAAGCCTTTATGAATTATGATATTATCTTAGCTAATGGAGAATATCAGTCTAAAGAACTTAAATTATCAGAAGTGAAGTTTAACTTTCCACAAAAAGAAATAGTCAATTCTGGGTATATATTTTTAGATAACTTATTTTCTAATGCCAATTTAAGTTTAAAAGAAGCAAAACATATTTTATTTGCCCCTTCGTGGAATTATGACAAAAAAAATTTATTTGAAAATTACGGTATTGAAATTATATCAAATTTATTATCAAAGAATTTTAAAGTTACCTTAAGACCCCACCCGGAGCATTATAAGAGATCTAATTATATTATAAATAAAATAGAAAGGTTATTTTCAATCAATCAAAATTTTAGATTAGACAAGAGTTTTAATAACATAAAATCATTAGAAAAATCTGAGATACTTATTACCGACAATTCATCAATAGTTTTTGAATTTATCTTTGTTTTTAAAAGACCAGTTATATACATAGATTACAAAGAAAAAATTCATAATACTGATAGGGATAAAATTGAATTACCGACCATAGAAAAAGAATTTAAAAAAAAATTTGGTAACGTAATACATGCAAATGATTTAAAAAAATTGCCAGATTTGTGTGAAAAATTGATTGTTAATACTGGTATTTCTGTTGAGGAGATTGACCTGTTCGCTAGAAAATATCTTTCTAATATTGGTAATTCTGCGGTATTTGCTTCAGATTATCTCGAAAAAAAATCAAAATCTAAATAAATTTGAATTTATTTTTTTTGGTAATCCTAGCAATGAGAATTGCTTTTTGTTTTTTTTTGTAAAACTGTTGAATAACAATTAGGATCAAATTCTTCTTTCTTGTATTCTTTAACGTAACCGTAATTTTTATGTCCAGGTGGGAAATTGAAATAACTTTTATTTTCTAAAAATTCTATATCTAAATCTTCAGCACAATTTAATGCAAACCTCATTAAATTAATTGAGGATTTTGGAACTTGTAAATTTTTACAATGATCAGGAATTTTGTAAGCAAAATATACTGGCAATCTAAACTCTAGTTCATTAAGATTATATTGATCTTTAACTTTTTTCTTGGTGTTTTTGTCAAAGAACCAACCATGATCTGCAAAAATAAACGTAATAGACTCATCTTTATTTTTTGATAGTTGAGAAATCCAACTATTTATAATTTTTAAAGAACAATTGTAAGCAATTTTGTATTTTTCTAAATAATTAGTGTCCTCTACATCAGGATCGTGATCTATATTTGTTGTCAATTTATTACAATTTTTATCAAACTCAAATGGAGGGTGAGGTTTAAGAACATGTATTAAAAAAATTGATTTTTCTTTTAAAGAATCTTTTAAGTTATTGTAAATACTTATGTTGCTTAAAAACTTTTCTGCATCTATTTCATTAAGTAAAGTTTTATGTGTAAATGAATTCAAAAAATAAACAAAAATACTATCAAAATATAATATCCTTAATTTAGTTAAATAATCTTTTGCAATATTCTTGGTAAAACAATAAGTGTAAATATTAGGGATACAATCAACATGTAAATTTCCAGCCCAAACAAATTTATATTCAAGTTTACTAATAATATTAATAAAATTATGTTCTTTTCTTGGATTAAGTAAAAATTTTGGAAAAAAATTAGAGTGATTTTTATATTTTTTTGATTTTTCAGTTACAGGAAAACTTGATCCCAATGTTGAAGCTAAACTTAGGTATGTTGGTATATAATTTGAGCTAAAATTATCAACATAATTGAACCCATTTAAATTCAATTCATTAATGTGATCTTCTTGATTAACAATATTTAATTTTTCAGCTCGATCCAGACTCAACATTCCATCAAAAACTATGAAAAATATGTCAGTCTTATTTGAAGATTTTTTTGTTTCATCAATCTTTAACCACTGATTTTTTTTATCACTGGGGTTAACTATAGTGGTGTTGTTAATAAATTTTAATTTTTTTATAAAATTAAATGTACTTGTTACATTAGGATTATACTTCACAGAATAGGTTAGAAATATTAAAAGATTAATCAAAATATAGATTATAAAAAATGTATCTATCAATTTTTTTCCTTTTTCATAAAAGTAAAATAAAATTAAATAAAAAATAGAATATCCTATAAGAATTGTTAAGTGATTTAACCAGGTCTGAGAATGTTTGTGCACAAGTGGGTCGTATTCTCCTGGAAAAAAATAAAAAAGTATAGGTCTATAATAAAATAAAAGAAATATAAAAAAACTATTTATAATTAAAAAACTACTTAAATTTACTTTAATATTTATGATTGGAAAACAAAATCTGTAAATAAAATAAGATATTAGGGTAAATAATAATAAAATGATTAATTGACTTCCAAAATAATATTTTAGATGCGTAGACGTTATCAATGAAATATTAGTTTGACTCAACAATAAAATGATTGGCAAAATATAGAAGCTGGTATATGTAAATAAGAAATTAATTTTTTTCATTAAAAATAAATATATTAAAAATATAATGCTTATATTATCTAAATTATCAATTTTAAAAAAACAAATAAAAATTTACTTTAGATTACATAAAAATTATCAAAGATTTGTTAAAAAAAAATCATTTTATTTTTTTATTTTTACAATGCCACTATTTGGATATTTTTTTTCATTAATTCTTAGGATAATTCTTCTTATAAATTCAAATTATTTAAAAAAAATATTATTTCATAAAATTTTTTTAACTTCAATTAGATATATCAACCCGCAACAAAGATTAAAGGTTTCAAAGATTTTACCTGATTATAATAATTATTACGAAAAAATTGATTTTAAAAATTATTTAGGTACTAAAAAGTTAGACACGATTCATAGAGAATTAATTGAAGATGGTGTTTCTGACATTGGAGTAATTTTTTCTAAACAGGAATGTAAAAACTTTATAAATCATTTAAACGACAAAATATGCTTTGATAGTCAAGTTCAAATGCAAAGTAGTGGTGTTCCCTATTATTTTAATTCAAATAAGAAAGAATTTAATGATCAAAAGATATCTTATTTTACTTTTGGATCAGATACAAATATGACTTTTGAACCTTTAAATAATTTTTTGAAAGATGAAAATTTAATAAAGTTAGTAAATACATATCTGGGATTCCAATCTTCGATTTACGTAAATTCCACATGGTATAATCAAACTTGTAATCAGTCTCATTATGTACACAGACTTCATAGAGATTATGATGACTTTAAATTCTTAGGAATTACTATTTATTGGAATGATGTCAAAGAACAAAATGCACCATTAGGTTTTGTAAAAAAATCTCACACAAACCCCAATATAGTTGAACCAGTTTCAATACTTACCGGATCGGCTGGAACAGTTTTAATTACTGACACATTTGCATTACATAAAGGTTACCCAGCTTTAAAAGAGAGGTACACGTCATCCATTAGATTTGGTAAACTTTTTAATGCTGCAACTGTTATTAATGGTTTTTTAAAATCTTAATTTTATTGCTTAATCTAAGTAATTGCTTTTCTAACCTAAAAATATTTCATAGTCTTAATGATTTTCAAATTTGAAGAATGCTTGAACCCACCCATGTTATCTCTTTTTATATTTATAGAGTCTGGAAAAACTGGATAATAATTTTTTCCGATGTTAAAAATTACATCTTTATCAATTTCTTCTTTAGATCTAATTTTATCTACATTAACATTTGAAGTTTTACGTTTATAACTTTTTAATTCATCATTTACAATATCTATCCCAGAGTCCAAAGAAACTCTAACACCAGAACTTTTTTTTCTGAAAGAGCAGTGTAAAATAGAATTATCTGCAAATATTAAACTACCTTTCTTGGGAGTAAATTTAATAATTTTGTATTTTCTTGAAACATTTAGTCCTTCAATACTGTTGTTCTTTGGAGCTAAAAAATTTTCCTCAAAATCGTTTGGAGGATAAGCATACAAGATATGATTTTTTGATATATCTCCTAGTAAGAACATATGAATTGCTATCCAAGCAGGATCGGCTCCTGTCCATCCATCAGCGTGCATTGCTTCTGTAGGATGCTTTCTTTTCATGTGTCCTTTTTTTATATTTTCAAATTTAATTCTTACATTAAATGGAAAATGAACTTTTTTAACTTTACTATAAATATTTAAATCATTTAATAATTCACAATAACTTTTAGCTAATACACTAAATTCAATATTGTTTTCTTTTTTTGGAATAATTGAGCCATTAGGAGTGATATTTTTGATTGTATTTCTAAACTTTGAAAAATAATTAAGTATTTCTTTTTCATCGTTAATAAATTTTTTCTTGTTTGTTATCGACGCATTCATATAATTAATCAAGTGTACTTGGAATTTTTTAACTTGGTTTTTAGGTAAAATAATTTCAGCCATCAAGTCATTAATTTTATTTGTCTTGAATGGTATTTTCTTTAAGATCTTTTTAAAATATTTCCTTCTAATATCTAAAGACATATGATTTATAACATATCATAGGTATCTTTCATAAGAACATCCAGTCTGGACTTCCAGAAAATATTTGTGTCTTTTATAAGATCCATATTCATTATTTT
>MDSV01203528.1_pt1 | contig 11129 bp, 8 predicted proteins | sample 810851 | NCBI WGS metagenome assembly MDSV01 (sample SAMN05326640, study PRJNA326480) | marine metagenome | isolation source: seawater | place: Atlantic Ocean: North East | collected 2012 | reverse complement strand
CAGGCCCACCTGCATAGAAATGCATTTTTACATCTGAGCACCATTTATCTCCAAGGTCTTGGCCTGTTGGTGCAGCATAGGCACTAAAACTTAAAGGTAATATACATAAAGTCGATAAAATTATTTTTATAATCTTCATTACTCCTCCTAATTAATATTAATATTTAATAAAAAGCCGAAACGTTTTGGATGTCAAGGGGTTTTATTATATTTAATACCGGGATTTCTAAATAACTATTTTAAGTGAAAAAAATTATTTATTTAAATAATCTTTGAATTTTTTTAACTCTTTCTTTTCAATTTTAATATGATGTTTTTTGCTAGGATATTTTTTGCTTTTTACATCTTTGATAAAATGCTTATATGCCTGAATTGATTTCATTTTTATTTCTGCATAATTTTTTTTTAAATTCCCATATATTTTTGCATGCCTAGGTATATGATTATTGTTATACCCAAGTATATCTTCAGAAAATAAATACTGAGCATCACATATTGTACCACTACCCATTCCAATTAAAAAAATATCAGTCTCTTTTGTGATAATCTCAACAATTTCTTCTGGAACAATTTCAATTTCTGTTGCAAAAGCTCCTGCATCTTGGAGCATATGTATTTCTTTTAAAATTTTTTTAGCTTCGTTTAAATTTTTACCATAAGCTTTAAATCCTCCAAAATGAGTTAATTTATATGGTATGAAACCAGTATGACCAACTACAGGAATGCCTTCATCGGCTATAGCTTTGATGAATCTTGAACTCTGAGGACAGTATATTGCATCTGCTCCCATTTCTAATAACTGAAATGATTTTTTGATTACTTCATACTCTTTTAAATACCTACCATATTGTAATCCTACAGTAAAAAATGTGTTTACTGCACTTTCTCTTAGAAATCTAAAATTGTTATTTTCTGAAGAAACAATCATATCTATACCAGATTGCTCACAGGCACTTGCTTCTAAAGGATTATGAACATAAACTTGAGTTAATTTTTTTTTTCCTTTTGAATCTAATATTTCTTTAACTGATAATTTTTTTTTCATGAATAATTTTTTTAGACCAATCTTTTACTAATTCTTTTTGTTTGACCATGACTATATATGCCATCAACACCACCATCTCTTCCGTAACCTGATCTTTTATAACCTCCACCTGGTAAGTTTACTCCGTCAACAAACCAATCATTTTGCCAAATTATACCAGCTTGAATACGATCAGCAGTCCATTTGGCTTTCTGATCGTCTGCTGTAAAAACACCAGATGCTAAACCATATTTTGTTGAATTTGCTATTTCAATCGCTTCTTCTTCATCATTAAAATTAAATATTGAAGTAACTGGGCCAAATATTTCTTCTTGAGCAATGGTTGAGTCAGTTTTAACATTATCAAAAACTGTAGGTTGATAATAATTTCCTTCACCAATTTGAGCTTCATTTCCACCAATCGCTAAAGTAGCTCCTGATTGTATTCCTGATTTGACATAATTTGATACTCTTTTTAATTGCTGAGGTGAGATTAAAGGAGTTACATCTGTGTCATCAGTTTGCCCTGATCCAATTTTTAAGTTTTTTGTTTTTTCCACGAGTTTAGTCATATACTCATCTTTGATTTTTGGGTGAACAATAACTCTAGACATTGCTACACATATTTGTCCGGCATTAGGTTCAAAAATTCCTTTAACGGTACTATCAACAGCTTTATCTATATCAGCATCAGGATAAATAATTGCAGCTGATTTACCTCCTAGTTCAAAATGAGTTGGGATAATTCTGTCTGCAGTTTCTTTTAATATCTCCGATGCTACTTCTGTCGAACCTGTGAACACAATATAATCACTACTTGGGTGTTGTACTAATTTTCGCCCGGTAATTTCACCATAACCATGAATTATATTAATTATTCCTTCAGGAACCCCAACTTCTTGAAATATTTTTCCATAAAAATTAGACGAAATTGGACATAGCTCAGGTGGTTTAATGACAATTGTGTTTCCAACAATCCAATTTTGAGCAACCATACCTGAAAAAATAGAAACTGGATAATTCCAAGGAACTATTTGCAAACTAACACCAAAAGGTTCTAATACAACGTAGTTAAAAGTATCATTTCCTGAGGGAATAATTTTATTTTCAATCTTATCAGTTAATCCAGCATAGAAATCAAAAGTATTAGCTGCACCCTCAAACTCTCCAACACATTGTGCAACTGTTTTACCATTTTCTTGACTTAAGATTTTTCCACCCTCATTTTTTTTCTCTCTAAGCTTATTAGCAATTGACCTCATCATTAGAGACTTTTCTTTTGCGTCCATATCAATAAGAATTCTTTTATTGAAAGCTTTTTTAGCAGACTCGAATGCTAAATTTATTTCTTCATCAAGCGCTTCATCTATATTACCTACAATTTTTTGATTTGATGGATTTAATACTGGGATATTTTTTTTAGAAATTGAGTCTATAAATTTGCCATTGATAAAATTTCTTAGTTCCATAAATTTTTTTTTATTAAAATAAAACTAATACTTTTAATCAGTCAAGTAAACTCTAATTATTTGGTATTTTAACTGGAATATAGTAGTTGGGATTTTTTGATTTTTTTATGATTGCAGGTATTATTTCACTATAGGCTTCATATAAACTTTGAGGTTTTGGTAATTGATCTTTGATTTCTTCGTACAACTGTGGAAGATTATAAGAAGGAACCATTGGAAACATATGATGTTCAATATGATACTCCATTTTCCAATAAATAAAACTGATAATTGAGTTTAATCTTACAGATCGAGTAGACAATCTATGATCTTTAGTATCTTCTTTAAGACCCATGTGTTGTGTTAATCCCCAAATAACATTCAAAAAATTAAAAAATTTTGGGATTAAAAGTAAAAAAATAGGAATGAAAGAATTTAGTATTATTGATATTGCTAATGTTGTGATCCATAAAAATAAAAAAATTCTTGAGCTGTTTATACAGTCTTTTTTTTTATCTTTTGGAATACAATCTTTCATGACTTTTGTTTCAATACCAAATGCATGTTTTAAAATTTCTAAATGTAATGATTTGTGTAAAGTTAAAAAAGAAGATCCTGGAATAAAAATAAATAAAAAGCTTAATATGGAGTGATTTGCAAATATACTTCCATCAACTTCATAATCATGAGGGTCTATGGATGCGGTATAGCTATGATGAAGTGAGTGACTCCATCTCCATCTTATAGGTTCAAAGTTATTCATATAACTTGCAATGATATAAAAAAAGTCGTTTAATTTTCTTGTTTTAAAAGCTGTTCTATGTCCACATTCATGCCAAATTGCATCTGCTCCGCCCCATAAGGTGCAGTAAAAAATATAAATTGGTACGAACCATATAGTACCCCAAGATAAAGTAGATGCTAAGCCTAGAGCAAATAAGCTTATTGAAAAAATTATAATATGTTTCCACCCTTGAGTATCGGATCTCTTGGATAATTTTTTTAAAATTTTTCTATCTATTGTAGGTCGATACCAATCGTTTGAAATATTATTAATGTCGATTTTGACTGTCATTAATACCAATATATCTCTAAAATATAATAAGGCAAGTTGATTGAATGAAAGCTATTTTTGACTTAAAATTTGAATAATTTCTCTTAAAACTCATAACAAATGAATTAATCATGTAAAATAGTTTTAACATTAATAATCTAGGGTTATAGAGGCGTATATGAAACTAGCAATTATAGGTACTGGATACGTTGGCTTGATAACCGGAGCTTGTTTTGCTGAATTTGGCTATCAAACAGTTTGCATTGATAAAGATGATAGAAGGATAAAAGAATTAAATAATTCTCAATGCCCTTTTTTTGAGCCAGGAGTTGAAGCCTTATTAGACAAACATCTTAATAAAACAAAACTTCTAAGTTTTTCAAACACTTTATCAAAATCTTTAAAAGATGCAGATATTATTTTTATTACTGTTGGAACACCTTCAAAAAGAATAGAGGGAGAAGCTGATTTATCTTTTGTCTGGGATGTTGCTGAAGAGATTAGTAACAACATCACTAAATACTGCATCATTGTAACAAAATCTACAGTGCCTGTGGGAACAACAATGCAGGTAAAAAATATTATTTCAAAAAAAATAGACAATAATAATTTTGATGTTGTGTCTAATCCAGAATTTTTACGTGAAGGTTCTGCAATAAATGATTTTATGCGTCCTGACAGGGTTGTTATAGGTTGTGAAAATAAAAAATCGGAAAATATAATCAAAGAATTATATAGACCTCTTTATCTTATTGAAACACCGATTATTTCAACAACCATAGAAACATCTGAGATTATTAAGTATGCTTCAAATAGTTTTTTGGCAACAAAAATTAGTTTTATCAATCAGGTTGCTGATTTATGTGAAAAGGTTGGTGCTGATGTTCAAGATGTTGCAAAAGGAATGGGTATTGATAAGCGTATAGGTAATAAATTTTTACATGCTGGACCGGGATACGGTGGATCTTGTTTTCCTAAAGACGTAAAGGCTTTTATTAAAACTGCAGAAAAACATAGTGTTGACTTTTCAATTTTATCTTCAGTCGATAAATTTAATGAAGAGAGAGTAAGTAAAATTACGAATAAATTTATATCAAAAGCTAATATAAAAAAAGGGGATCAGGTTAGCTTGCTTGGATTAAGTTTCAAACCCAATACCGATGATGTTAGAGACTCAACATCTTTAAAAATTTCAAAGATATTACAGAAAGCAGGTATATCAATTAAATCTTATGACCCTGAAGCAATGTCTAATGCAAAAAAAGAAAATCCAGAATTAATTTTATGCAATAATGCATATGAGGCATGTAAAGGTACTAAAGCTATTATAATTGGAACTGAGTGGAATGAATTTCGAGCTCTTGATTTTTTAAAAATAAAAGAAAGTAACGATAATTTAGTTATCTTTGACTTAAGAAATATATATAACTCTAAAGAATTAAAAGATTTAGGGTTTCAATATTTTGGTACAGGCAAATAATTATACAATAGAAAATTTTGATCCAGAAGTTCTTCGTGAATATGATATTAGAGGAGTGGTTGGAGAAAATATAAATGAAAATACAGCATACACTATTGGAATAACTTTTGGTAAGACTGTTAAATCGAAATTATCCTCTCACACTATAGTAACTGGTTATGATGGTAGATTAACCTCACCATCTTTGCATGAAGCTCTTTGTGAAGGTTTAAAAGATGCTGGGGTAAAAGTTATCAACATAGGGATGGGTCCTACACCAATGACATACTTTGCTCATTATCATTTTGAAGCTGATGCAGCCATAATGGTTACAGGCTCACACAATCCATCAGAATATAATGGCTTTAAGATGGTTTTTAATAAGCATTCATTTTTTGCTCAGGATATTCAAAGTCTTCAAAAATTAATTGAAGATAAGAAACTGGAAATATCACAGGGTCATATTGTTAATCAAGATATTACTAAAGAATATATTGAAAGAAATATTTTAAATATTAATCTAAAAAGAAAACTAAAAATTGCTTGGGATCCGGGGAACGGAGCTATGGGAACAGTGACTCGAGCAATAACTGAAAACCTTATCAATTCTGAAAATATTATTATCAATGAAGAGGTTGATGGTAATTTTCCTAATCATCATCCAGATCCTACAGTACCAAAAAATATGAAGCAATTAATTGAGACCGTGAAAAAAAATGATTGTGATGTTGGTCTTGCTTTTGATGGTGATGGAGATAGGTTAGGAGTTATTGATAATCTAGGTAATATAGTTTGGGCTGATCAATATATGTTAATATTATGTACTGAAATTGCTAACTTATATAACAATCCAAAAATTATTATGGATGTTAAGTGCAGTAAAGTATTTTTTGATGAAGCAAAAAAGATCAATTGCGATCCTATTATGTCAAGAACAGGTCACTCGCCTATTAAAGAAAAAATGAAAGAACTAAATTCTCCACTTTCAGGAGAAATGAGTGGACATGTTTGTTATGGAGATGATTTTTATGGATATGATGATGCCATGTATGTTGGGTTAAGGCTATTACGCATCTTGTCTAATCAAAACAAATCTCTTAGTGATTTAATTAATGTGTATCCTAAAACATTCTCAACTCCTGAAACAAGATTTGATGTTGAGGAGTCTAGAAAATTTGTCATAATAGATGAAGTTAAAAAAAGATTAATAAAAGAAGATAAAAAAATAATAGATATAGATGGTGTACGAGTAGAAGATGATGATGGATGGTTTTTAATGAGGGCTAGCAATACTCAAAACCAACTTACGTGCAGAGCTGAGTCAATTTCTAAAGAAGGTTTATTGAAACTAATTGAAATTATTGAATATCAACTATCTCTTAGCGGTGTTAGCTACAAATTTACGATCTAATAAAGCAGTCTCTCTTATATTTTTTTAATCTTTTACAAGCTGTATATGCTTCTTTTTTTGTAAAATTCTCAAATCTTGATTCATATAATTGTTTTCCACTTACTTTAATTAAAACGACGTTCGCTTTTTTGTTGGTTGTTGTTTTAGGATACTTGCTTTTTATTAACTTTATTTGTTTTTCAGCACTATTCCGATATTTAAATGTTCCCACAACTATTGAATAAGAGTTTTTATTAACATTTTTTGTCTCTTTTTTTACTATCGTTTTTTTTGATTCTTTTTTATTTATACCTAGTTCAGCAAACTCTTTATCCATGATAATTTTTAAAGATCTGTCACGTTGCTTGCCAGTATCACCACCGAATATAACTCCGATTAATCTTTTATTATTTCTTACAGCAGAAAAAGCTAATTGAAATCCAGATGCCCGTATATATCCTGTCTTAATTCCATCTGCTCCTTCATAGCTAAGCATTAATTTATTATGAGTTTTGTATGTCTTTCCATTATAGGTAAATTTATTTTTTTTAAATAATTGATATTTTTCTGGAAAATTAGATATAAGTGCATGTGATAAAATAGAGATATCTTTTACTGTTGTAAGTTGCGCTCTGTTAGGAAGCCCTGATGCATTTTTAAAAGTTGTACTGTTCATACCCAAGTTTCTAGCATAGGTAGTCATGAGTTTTGCAAAATCTTTTTCTGTACCAGAAATATTTTCTGCTACAACTGTTGCTACATCATTAGCTGATTTAATAATTAGGGCCATTATTGCATCTTCAACTTTGATTGTAGATCCTTCCTCTAAATACAATTTACTTGGCGATCTTGAGGCTGCAATTCTTGAAACGTTTAATTTAGTTTTATTTGTGATTTGATTTTTCTCTAACTGATCAAACAAAATATATAGTGTCATGATTTTTGTTAATGAAGCAGGATAATTCTTCGTATTTGCATTAACTTCAAATAGAACTTCTTTAGTATCAAAATCAATTACGATGGCAGCTTTTTTGGCAAATGTATGAGTAGTTAAAAAAATGATAGTTATAAATAAGGGTATCGATAAATATCTGAATAAAGACATTGTAGTGATCATTAGCATAAGGCTTTCGTTATTAACAATTGAAAAAAATCTCTTTAATTTTTGCTAAAAGTGCTTATTTATTAATTAATGAAAATAAGTGATGAAAATGACAATAATATCAATAATGATATGGATAAAGGTGTACTTTTAGAAAAGAAGCCTAAAATAAAAAAACCATCAATGTATAATGTTTTGTTACTAAATGATGACTACACACCTATGGAATTTGTAGTTCTCGTATTAGAAAGTGTATTTAATAAAAAACAAGAAGAAGCAACTCAGATTATGCTACATGTTCATAAAAATGGCATAGGTATATGTGGCACGTTTACCTATGAGGTTGCTGAAGCTAAATGCAAGACAGTTATGGATCTTGCAAACAAACATGAGCATCCACTGCAATGCACTATGGAAAAAAACTAAATGCTATCACCTAACTTAGAAAAAACACTTAGAAATGCATATCAACTTGCAACAGATAAAAAGCATGAATTTGTAACACTTGAGCATTTATTAAACTCTCTTACAGATGATAAAGATGCAATGAGTGTTTTAAAGGCATGCGGTGTTGAGATAGAAGAATTAAAAAAAAATTTAGATGAATTTATTAAAAATGATTTATCTAATTTATCAGATAATTTTACAGGAGAACCAAAACTAACTAATAGTTTTCAACGTGTTCTTCAAAGAGCAGCTATACATGTGCAATCTAGTGGGAGAGAAAGTGTGACAGGAGCTAATATGATTGTTGCTCTTTTTTCTGAAAAAGAAAGTCATGCAGTATATTTTTTACATCAACAAAAAATGACTAGACTAGATGCAGTCCAATATATTTCTCACGGCATTTCAAAGATTCAAGAAGGTGAAGACGGTGAGGAAATTGTTGAAGAAACTATAGATGGTCAGCAGCAAAAAAAATCTTCAAAAAAAGCTCTTGATCAATTTTGTGTTAATCTCAACAAAAAATCATTGGAAGGCAAAATAGACCCACTTATTGGAAGAAAGCTTGAAGTTGAAAGAACCATACAGATATTATGTCGAAGACAAAAAAATAACCCAATTTTTGTAGGTGATCCAGGTGTAGGTAAAACCGCTATTGCTGAAGGTTTGGCAAAGCGTATTGTAGAAAAAAATGTACCTGATATTATTCTTGATGCAGTAATTTATTCTTTGGATATGGGGGCACTTTTAGCGGGAACAAGGTACAGAGGAGATTTTGAAGAAAGGCTAAAAGAGGTTTTAAAAGATTTACAAAAAGAAAAAAAATCCGTTTTATTTATTGATGAAATACATACCGTAATAGGTGCAGGTGCTACAAGTGGTGGATCCATGGATGCCAGCAATCTTTTGAAGCCATCTTTAAGTAATGGATCGCTACGTTGCATAGGATCTACAACATACAAAGAATTTAATAATTATTTTGAAAAGGATAGGGCGCTTGTTAGACGTTTCCAAAAAATTGATATTAAAGAACCAACTAAAGAAGAAACAATTAAAATTTTACATGGTTTAAAAAATTATTATGAAGAACACCATCAAATAAAATATTCTACGGATGCCATTATAAGTGCTGTAGAATTATCCAACAAATATATTGGTGATAGAAAGCTTCCTGATAAAGCTATAGATGTACTTGATGAAGCTGGAGCTGCTCAATATTTGTTACCTAAATCTAAGCGCAAAAAAACTATATTATCAAAAGATGTGGAAGCTGTAGTTGCTATTATGGCAAGAATACCTCCAAAATCTGTTAATAAAAATGATAAAGAAAATTTAAAAAATCTTGAGAGAGATCTTAAAAATTTCGTTTTTGGACAAAACAAGGCTATTGAAGAGTTATCCTCTTCGATAAAACTTGCAAGAGCAGGACTTAGAGAGGATGGAAAGCCTATTGGGTCTTATTTATTCTCTGGACCTACAGGTGTTGGAAAAACTGAAGTTGCAAGACAACTAAGTAAAACACTTGGTATAAAACTTCTTCGATTTGATATGTCAGAATATATGGAGAGGCATACCGTTAGTCGTTTAATAGGAGCTCCCCCAGGTTATGTAGGATTTGATCAAGGTGGTTTGTTGACAGATGGCGTTGATCAAAATCCTCACTGTGTTTTGCTGCTAGATGAAATTGAAAAAGCACACTTTGACCTTTTTAATATTCTCCTTCAAGTAATGGATTATGGGAAGTTAACTGATCACAATGGCAAGTCAGTTGATTTTAGAAATGTTATTTTAATTATGACTTCAAATATAGGTGCAATTGATTTATCAAAAAAAAGAATTGGTTTCAATTCAGCCAGATCAAAAGATGATAATAATGATGCAATTAATAAATTATTTTCTCCTGAATTTAGAAATAGAATTGACTCCATTATTCACTTTAATCATTTAAACAAAGAAATTGTTTTATCTATTGTTAATAAATTCATTATTCAAGTTGAAGCTCAATTAGAGGATAAAGGAGTGTCATTATATATTGATAAAAAAGCTAAAGAGTATCTTGCTGATATTGGCTTTGATGAGGTTTACGGTGCTAGAGAACTTGGAAGAGTGATTCAAGAAAAAGTTAAAAAACCTATGGCCGAAGAACTAATATTTGGTGCATTATCAAAAGGCGGTCATGTAGATATTACAATTGATAACAATGAAATATCTCTTAATTATTCATCTAACCAAGATAGAAAAAAAGAGTTAGTTTAATTTTTATAAGGACCCAATGACTCTAAATCTTTTTTATAATGATTGATCATCTTTGTTTCTTCGTTAAGGAATTTATTTATTGCACTTGAAAATTCCTTTTCCTTTATCCAATGAGCACTCCAAGTTTTTTGCGGTAAGTAACCCCTACTTAATTTGTGCTCACCTTGTGCTCCTGCCTCGACATATTTAATATTATTTGCGATTGCATAATCTATTGCTTGATAGTAACATAATTCAAAATGAAGATAGGGCACTTCAGATTTAGACCCCCAAAGACGCCCATATAAATGGGTTTTACTTAGAAAATTAAGTGCAGAGGCAACTTTAGTATCATTTTGAAAAGCAATCATTAATAAAATTTTATCTTTAAAGGTTTTTAAAATGTTTATAAAAAATTCTTTTTTTAAATACGTTGAGCCCCATTTTCTTCCAGTAGTATCAAGGTAGCAATCATAAAAAAAATCAAAATCTTCTTTTTTGATATCATCACCACTTAATAATCTGACTTCAAGATTATTGAGTTTTAAACATTGTCTCTCTTTCTTAATTTGTTTTCTTTTTCTTGAGGAAAGTGTTGATAAAAAATCATCAAAAGATTTGTAGTTGTTATTTTCCCAATGAAATTGGATACCTTCTCGTATCATAATTTGTTCTTCTACATCCCATTCATCTGGATTTTTTATAAAATTAAAATGTGCAGATGAAACATTTAGTTTTTTGGCTTCAAATATAATATTATTAATAACTTCTTTAATCTTTACTTTTCTGTTTCTTATCTTTTGACTAATAAATATCCTATCACCAGTTACAGGTGTAAATGGTATTGCAGATTGGAGTTTAGGATAATAGTTTAGTCCATGTCGGTGATAAGCATCTGCCCATGCATGATCAAAAATATATTCTCCATAAGAATGACTCTTTAAATAAAGTGGACAAATAGCAATTATTTCTT
>MDSV01224593.1_pt1 | contig 11130 bp, 12 predicted proteins | sample 810851 | NCBI WGS metagenome assembly MDSV01 (sample SAMN05326640, study PRJNA326480) | marine metagenome | isolation source: seawater | place: Atlantic Ocean: North East | collected 2012 | reverse complement strand
TTGCAATTTTAAATGAAATAAAATCTGAGAATGATCTGCTGCAAAGAATTTATTTTATGGTTAGTGATGGTAAGCCTGCAGATCGCTTGCTTAAAAATGGGCCAATAATTGATCCTGAGTATTTTCTAACTATTCGCGCTATTAAAATGTATGCCGATGGAGCCTTGGGTTCTCGTGGCGCAGCATTATTAGAAAATTATAGTGATTACGATGGTAAAGGCGTCTTTATTTTTCTTGAAGAAGATACTAAACCTAGGCTAGCTAAAGCATTAATTAAAGGCATTCAAATTGGAACGCATGCTATTGGAGATCATGGAAATAGAGTTGTTTTAGATTGGTATGAAGAAGCTTTCACTCAAGCTAAAAAAAATAATCAGCTTTTAGAGTCACCCCGATGGAGAATAGAGCATTCCCAAAATATTACGCCTGTTGATCAACTTCGTTTTGTTGAATTAGATGTTATTCCTTCAATGCAGCCATCTCATGCTATTGGCGATTTGCATTTTGCCGTTGAAAGATTAGGGCTGGAGAGAATTAATAATGCATATGCTTGGAGAAATCTTATTGATCAAGGTCTTATTATTGCAGGTGGCACAGATGCGCCGGTTGAAATTGGTGACCCAAGAATTGAATTTTATGCCGCTATTGCTAGGAAAGATGTTGATGGATATAGCGCAGAGGGCTGGAATCTTGATCAAAGGCTTTCAAGAGTCGAAGCACTAAAGATGTTTACTATTTGGCCTGCAATTGCCTCGTTTCAGGAGAATGTTAAAGGCACGATAGAGGTTGGCAAGCTTGCTGATTTTTCTATTTTTGATAAAGATTTAATGACCATACCTGAATTAGAAATTCTAGAATCAAAGAATCTTTTAACAGTTGTCGGTGGCAGAATCGTTTTTCAAGAATGAGACTATCTTTTTTTTAAAATTAAATCTGCACATTTAGCTCCAATCACATTGCAGGTTGCATTTGTGTTGCCTGAAATGATGCTTGGAAATATTGACGCATCAGCAACTCTGAGTCCTTTAATACCTTTGACTTTTAAATGCGCATCAACCACACATTCATTACCTTCTCCCATTTTGCATGTACCTATTGGATGATAAACAGACAATGCTTCTTCTCTAATAAATTCTTCAAGATCAGCTTTCTCAGTAAATTTGATTCCAGGCTTTGATTCTTGAGCTTCTAACTCTTGCATAGGAGCAGTTTGAAAGATTTCTCTGACCTTGTTAACACCCTCAACCATCCATTGGAGATCTGTTATTTCATCAAGATAATTGGCATAGATTTTTGGCGCATCAAAAGGATCTGAGGATGCAAGCTCAAGATAACCTCGACTCTTAGGTCTTAAATTACAAACAGAAGCTGTGATACCTGATGAGGGTTTCATGGCACCACTTTTATTATATTCTCCTGCGCCTGGTGCAAAATGAATTTGTGCATTAGGTGTTTTTGCCAAGTTATTTGTTTTAAAAAATACCCCAATGTCTGAAGCTGGATAGGTCATTAATCCTTTTTGATGAGAGAAGTATTCATATAAGTTTTTAATCATTCCCAAAGGTTTCATAAGCTCACTAAAGGTTTTTAACTTACTAATTGTGTAACTTACATTAACTGTTAGATGGTCTTGTAAATTTTGTCCTACTCCAGGCAAATCTTGGATTAGGGGTATTTTGTGCTCTTCAAGATGTTTTTTAGGCCCAATACCAGAGAGCATTAACAATTGGGGAGAGTTGATACTTCCACCACAAAGAATTATTTCTGAGCTGCATCCAATTATATGGGTTTTGTTTTTATTTTTAATTTTTACACCAATTGCTTTTTTATTGGAGATAAGAATCTTTTTAACTAGTGTGTTCGTTAATAAATCTAGATTCGATCTATTAAGCACGGGTTTTAAAAAGGCATCAGCTGCGCTAAACCTTTGCCCATCTTTGATATTAACTTGATATTGGCCATAACCCTCTTGATTCTCGCCATTGAAATCATTGTTTTGCATTAAGCCGTATGTTTTACAAGCATTCAAAAAAGATCTAGAAGCTTCAAGTATAGGATTATATGTTTCCACCCAAAGTGAACCAAAATTACCATGATATTGATCCTCATGATTCTGATTATTCTCAAGTGCAACAAAATATTTCATCAGATCACGATAACCCCAGCCCTTGTTTCCTGCTCTTTCCCATTCTTCATAATCCTCAGCTTGCCCTCTGATGTAGACCATTCCATTGATAGAACTACTGCCCCCCAAAGTTTTTCCACGAGGCCAATTGATAGTTCTATTGTTTAAATTTTTTTCTGGCTCCGTTTCATAACCCCAACCATACTTTTTATTTTTAAATAATGTACTTGCAGCAAGAGGCATCTTTATTGATGAATAGTTATCCATCGGACCTGCCTCTATCAAGAGAACAGAATTTTCAGGATTTTCTGAGAGTTTATTTGCTAAAATGCAACCTGCACTTCCTGCACCAACAATGATATATTTATGGCTAAATTTCATTTATGTAATATCTCTCAGGTATCAATATGCGTCAAGTAATAGCAATAGGAGGAGGAGGCTTCGGAAGAACTCAAGAATCTTATTTAATTGAACAATATATTTTAGATCAAACTTCAAATGAAAAACCTAATATTTGCTTTATTCCAACGGCTACTGGAGATCTAGATCCTTACATAGTTAATTATTATGCGGTCTTCACTAAATTAAATTGTCACCCAACTCACATAAGTTTTTTTAAAAGAACGATAGATCTTGAAGAGCATATTATGAAGCAAGATGTAATTTTTGTAGGAGGTGGAAATACCAAGAGCATGCTTGCTGTTTGGAGGGAGTGGGGCTTAGATATAATATTGAAGCAAGCTTATGATAGGGGCATTGTAATGAGTGGAGTCAGTGCTGGTGCTATTTGCTGGTTTGAAAATGGCTTAACTGATTCATGGGCTAGTGAACTTAAATTAATGAAATGTATGAATTTTATTCCAGGTAGCTGTGCACCTCACTATGATGAGGAGCCTGAGAGACGTCCCGCTACAAAACAACTACTTCTTAACAAAGATATAGATCTTATGTATGGTATCGAAGGTGGAGCTGCCTTACATTTTATAAATGAACAACCTAAATCAACTGTGAGATTCAAAAGAAATAAGCAAGCTTACAAAGTGACAGTCAAAGAAAATAAAACACAAGAAAATCCATATAAATTTCTGGACATTGAAAAATGAATTTATGGCAATTTATTAATCCTGTTGTTTCACTATTAGCAAGATCTCCTCTCCATTTTATTATTAGCCATCAACTGCTTGTGATAAGTTTTAAGGGACGAAAAACTGGCAGAAAATTCCTAGTGCCTGTTAGCTATCATAAACACGAATCCTCATATACCTGCGTTACATTGAGATCAAATATTTGGTGGAGAAATCTGAAAGGAGAATCAATAGCCACAATTTGGCTCAAAGGTAAGTTGGTTGATGCCGCAATACATCTTGAATTCACGGATGATCAGCTGGTTGAAAATACCCTTAGAGATCTTGTTACGAATAATCCTATTGATGCATTTTTTGCAAAAGTGAAGTTAAATAAAGATGGTACACCAGTTCAAAAAGATCTTATGGAAGCAGCCAAGATTCACACAGTGCTTAAATTCACAGTAAGCTAGCTATAGGTCTGTTTATTATTTTGTTCCTCGATCATATAGCCTTTTGGCATCTAATAAGTTAATTTATATACCACCACAACAAATTTTAGAGAGTTTTCTATGTTTACAAGAATGGATCACAGTACAGAAGAAGAATGGCAGCATATCAGCGAGAAGCATATGCCTCATATTTTTGACATGCCTAAGAGAATTATTTCAATGCTAAAACAGGCCCAAGATCTAACACTAGGTTTTGGTACAGATCAATTGCATCATGCGCTACAGACAGCAACCATGGCCAAAAGAGCAGGAGCGGATGATGAGATGGTATTAATTAGTTTAGTTCATGATATTGGCAAAGTAATCAATGTTCCCAATCATGGTCAAATTGCTGCTGAGATGATTAAACCTTATGTTAGTGATGATGCCTACCACATCATTAGAACCCATCAAGATTTTCAAGGCGAACATTACTATCAGTATATGGGTAAGCCTCAAGATCTACGAAAGCAGTATGTAAATGAATCCTGGTATGCAAAAGCAATTGAGTTTACAGATGAATGGGATCAAGCTGCATTTGATCCAGACTATCAAACGGATCCATTGGAATCTTTTGAACCTTTAATCAATAAATTTTTTGCAGCCCCACACACTATATAATTAACATTTTCTCTATTAATTCTGATAATTATGAATACCAGTATTTGGAATGATATTAAGAAAGAAATCGCTTTAAGGATTGATGCTGAACCTTCATTAAAAGATTATTTAGAAAGTTTAATACTTTCTAAGGAGAACATTAATGAGGCTACAGCTGCCATTCTCGCATCGAAACTTAACAATGACGCTCTATCTTCGATTGATCTATACCACATAATCTTATCTTCCTTCGATGAGAACGAAACTATTCAAAATAGTTTAACCAATGACATTATTTTTTTTCGAGAAAATGACCCAGCATGCAAATATTTATCTACTCCTCTTCTTTTTTACAAAGGTTTTCAAGGATTAGCAGCTTATAGGTCTAGTAATATTTTATGGGGCCTTGAAAGACACACCATGGCTTTATTCATTCAAAATCGATCGTCTGAAGTCTTTGGAGTAGACATTCATCCAGCCGCAACCATCGACAGTCCAGTAATGATAGATCATGCAACCGGCGTAGTGATAGGAGAAACTGCAAAAATTAAAAAAAATGTCTCAATTTTTCAAGGCGTTACTCTTGGCGGTCATAGTTTTACCCAAGAAGACAGGCATCCAAAAATAGAAGAAGGCGTTTCTATATATGCTTCAAGCACAATTTTAGGCAACATTAAGGTCGGGGCTAATTCTATTGTTGCGGCAGGAAGTTTAGTTCTAGACAATGTAGCTGCCAATTCTACAGTTGCAGGCATTCCTGCAAAAAAAATTAAATAGAATTTAAAATTTCTTCTTCTTCATTATTCATCTCTGAATCAATGTTGCTAAATAACGGGGATGTCAGGTATCTTTCAGCTGTATCTGCCAGCATGCATAAAATATTTGCTCCTTCTGGAGCTTTTTCTGCAATCTTCATTGCTACCGCAAATGTTGAACCCCCGGATATACCGGTGATTATTCCCTCTTTTGATGCAAGTTTATGAGACCAAAAAATACCCTCATCTCCAGAGATGGGAATATTTTGATCAAAATAATTATTATCTATAGATTCTTGTAAAACCAATGGAATAAAATCTGGCGTCCATCCTTGAATAGGGTGAGGATTCCATGCTTCATGAGAGCTTGAGGGTGAGCCATCATTATTTCTTTTTTGTGTTGCTGGACTATTAACCAATTGAGCATTTTCAGGCTCCGTAATTATAAGTTTTGTATTTGGTGAATGTTTTCTTAGTACTCTCGAAACGCCGCTAAATGTTCCTCCCGTTCCATAACCTGAGACCCAGAAATCTAATCCAAGATCTTTAAAATCGTTGAGAATTTCAACTGCCGTTGTCCGCTCATGAACTTCAGCATTCGCTAAATTTTCAAATTGTCGCGCATAAAACCAATCATTCTTTTCCGCAAGTTTTTTTGCCAAATCATATGCAGCAGTTGTCCCTTGAGCTGCAGGAGTTAATAAAACTTTAGCACCAAGAAATCTCATTAATTTCCTTCTTTCAATCGAAGTGCTATCTGGCATAGTGACCACACATGGATAGCCTTTATTAGCACATACCATTGCTAATCCAATCCCAGTATTCCCACTTGTTGCCTCTACAACGGTCTGATTAGCATGCAGTTCACCATTGTTTTCAGCTTTTTCAATAATATTTAAGGCTAATCTATCTTTAACAGAACCGCCTGGATTAAAGTACTCAGCTTTAACGTAAACATTAATATTTGCAGGTGCGATATTCTTTATCTTTATAATAGGTGTATCACCAATGGAGCTTAATAGGTCATTAAAAATCATAATTAATTGTATTGATTAGTTCTTGGTAAGTTTAAAGAAAAAAATTAAATTGTTAAGTATGCAGAGTCTTTAATTCTAAATTAATTCTTTGAAGCTCTGATTCTTCTGGTTTAATTTCCATTGCAGCAACTGGAATAGAGTTTCTAATTTTGGTTGCGCTATCAATTAAGCATATTTCAGTCTCAGCCAATGGTCCAGATTTAAAATGATTAGTATTCATGCCTTCTTGAACCCAATTAATTAATTGAGTATCTTCATTGTTAACTTGTCTATTTATTCTCCAATTCAGATACTGTGCAGCTTTTGTTTCTCTTCGATCGTCTGGTAATGCATAAGCTATTTCTCTAATCATAGTCGTCTGTGCATCGATCGGAATAAATTGCATGAAGTCCATTTGTTCTGGATATATATCAAATGCTAAATTTGGCCATAGTCTGTAGTACAACCAATACCTTTGTTTATCCGGCGGAAGATCATTCATTGGTGGTAAATATTTGTCATATAACTTATTGGATAATTCATCATTGCGAATATTTTTACCATCTCCCCACATTTTATGTACATATCCATTATTTATTGAGACCTCAGCACCATAACTTTTGCCAACTAGATTTGATAAGCCTGGATGTGCCACTGGTATGTGGAGAATGTCTACATAGTTATCAGCAATTTGTTTCCAATTAACATGTCTAGGCCTCATTGTGACTCGGCCCAAAGGGATCATTTCTTCAAATCTATATTGCTCAATCTCATCAAGGTATGGATCAAATTGTTTCTTAACACTGGGTACCTCTGAGTCTAATAATTTAACAAAAATAAATCCTTGAAAGATTTCTAGTTCAACGCTCTGCAATTTATGTTCAGCTTTATTAAGATCTTTAAATTTATTCTCGTAAGGAACTTTGATTAGATTTCCTTTAAAGTCATATCCCCAAGCATGATAAGGGCAAGTTATTTTGCCATTACAGTTTCCTGAAATTTCATCAATTAGCTTGGTGCCTCGATGAGAGCAAAGATTATGAAATGCCTTAATATTGCTATCTTCATCTCTAATAATAAAAATACGTTCATTGAAAATTTCAAAGGTAAAAAAATCTCCAGACTTTGGAACGTTTGAAAGATGGCACACCAATTGCCAATTCTTAAGAATTAGTTCTGTTTTTTCTAATTCAAAAAATGCCTCGCTAGTATATGTCCAGCCTGGCAAGCTTTTATATTGATTACTCATTTATTTAATTCTTTTTAAAGGTCTTGTAAGGCAAGTTGGACCACCTTCACCTTTTCGACTTATTTCAATCCCTTTATAGGTTCTAATTTTGCATCCAGACTTTTTAAGCTCAGACTGAACACCCGTCAATCCTTCAAGCATAATAATTGATCTTGGCGAGGTTGCCAAAACGTTGCATCCCATCAATGGATACTCTGCCTCAGAAACTTCAATAAATTTTATGCCCAGTCCATTGAGCCACTTTGTAAAGGATTCCGGCATGAATGGTTTATATATAAGAGCTAGATCTTTATCTAGTGGCGAAATTATTGACATTAAATGAAGCACATCATCAGGATGATTTGGATCAGGGAGTTGCACAACATGAAGGTCAACTGTGGGTCCTAATATTTCTTTTAATTGGCGGATCCCATCTATATTAGTTCTCGGCCCAAGCCCAACAGCAGCATGATTATCATCAATCCATATAAAATCTCCGCCCTCAAGCGTTCCAGGTGCTGTAATTTTGCCAGCAATTTCATATTTTTTAGATTTAAGGGTATTAAAATTTTCTATAGCCTCAGGTGTTCTAGAAGACCTCCCCATATTACAAAGTATTAACCCTCTTTTAGATATTAAAATACTATCTCTTGTATAAATGCTATCAATGGTTAGTTGATTGGAGGAGGGCAGATCTATGAGTGTTATTCCATCATCTTCAAGCAAACCTCTGAAATATTGATATTCAACTATTGCTTGTTTTAAATCAGGTTTTGAATGAAACCTTAGGACTGACCATTCTTTAAGAAGTTTATCATTATTGATAAAACTAGACAGCGGAGACCTTATCGCAACTTCCTTTATTTGAGAATATTCATCAAGCACATTCATAATTTAAGTTTTAATTAAGTAAATGGGCATTCCAATCAGGATTAAAACAAGAGAATAAATAATCATTTCAATTCCAGCCCCCCAAATGGCAAAGAATGCATAAACAAATGTTCCACATGATAACAATAGAGCATTGTTTTTTGTTTGATTTTTCTTATCAGTTTGTGCAAATTTAAACTCAGCTAAGGCACAAAACGCGTAGGCAATCAAAGTAGAAAGCGTTGAAAGCATTGCCATAAAAATAAATGCGTTCACAATGCCTTTTGTGTAATTTAATATCAGTAAAATACTTACAAATATTCCTGTTAGTAGGTATGTAAAAATAGGCGTACCAGTTTTAGTTAACGACATAAATCTTGCAGGCAGCAGCCCATCTCTTGCTGCTGCAAGACTTATATTTCCAGCAGTAAGTGTATTTGCATTTAATGAACCAAGGGTAGAAATCAAGGCTCCTATGCTTATGATGGTCCCTCCAGTTAATCCAAGAATTTTTGTTGCTGCTAATGAGAAAGGAGCTGTTGAGTTCATCAATTCACTTGTGGGCACAATTGCTGCAATTGCAATACTTACCAAAAAATAAACAATAAGAACGGTAACAACCGATGCGATTAAAATCTTTGGAATAGTTTCCTGAGGATTAATTACATTTTCCGCTGGGACCGTTGCAGTCTCGATACCAATAAATGACCACATCACAAGAGTTGTTACTGTTGCAAGCAATGAAATTGGATGAAGATCAGTTGGGTTAAGCTCTGGTAAGTTATCAAGATCAAAATTTACCATTCCCAGAAAAATCATAAATATAAGAGGCAATAGTTTTAATAAAGTAGAGATTAATTGGAATTTAGAGCTGCCCTCTAAACTTCTAATATTTAAAATAACAATAATCCAAACAAGCAGCATTGAAGCAAGCAAAGAATGAATCGGTGAGTCTGAAATTATTGGAACAAAAAAACCTAAATAACCTACAAATGCAATTGATATCCCGGCTATTGCTGAAATACATGCTACCCAATAGGTCCAAGCAATTATAAAACCTGCAAAACTGCCCAATCCTTCATTTACATAAACATAAGGTCCGCCAGTTCTTGGGATTCTTTTTACGAGCCTCGCCATTGTCAAGGCTACCAATATTGATCCACTTCCAGCTATAAGCCATCCGCCAAATCCAAGCAATCCATATGGAGCCAACAAGGTTGGCATCATAAAAATACCAGAGCCTATTGCACATCCGACAGCTATAGACCAGCCACGCCAGAAACCTATAACTCTGTGTTGATCGGCATTCATATAATGATAATACACTTAATATAAGGTTGTTTAATCATAAGATTTTCTTTTCAAAATCTTGGCAGGCTAAAGAGCTCTAGACTAAATTACTTATAATTTTTTGGCCATGAAAATTGCTGCTTTATACAAGATTGGAGACATAATCAACCAGGGCAATTGAGTTTGAAACATAACGCTTCTTCCATTAAATTCAAACAGTAGTGGGTTAAAAAATTGACCGGTTGGAGCTAAAGGAGCCCATGAGAGTAATTTGCCTTCAGATAATTGATCATGATACAAAAATAGCTCTACAAATAGATTCTGCGCAATGCACCATATAAATAGAATACTAAATGCAGCCCAGTTCCATTGTTGAAAAACTTGCATATTTTTACCACTGTATCTCCACATCAACCAAAGACCTCCAAGTGAAATGGTTCCAGCGTCTGCCATTGAGTTTAAAAGCCAATTTATATGCATAGGAATCCATATATTCAGAGCATCTGATCTTCTTAGATTGACTGGATCTCCTTCAATCCAACCATAGGTGAACCAAAGTTCCCAGCCTAATGAGCAGAAAAGAAATGACCCTAAATATATTGATGGTACCCAAAGAGGGATTTGATCTTTTTTATAAAAATAAATAATTAGAGGGGCGAGGGCACTAACGTAAACAATTGTTATTACCCTAAGCTCCTCTAATGACATTTTTTAAATTTGCCTTTTTAAATATATTTGGTGCGCTCCATCTTGAGTAACTAATTCCCAGCCTTCTTGACCCAATTTATTTAATTCAATTTGAGACATTTCATGTTTCCAATGTACCGCATCTTTAAATTCAATTTTAAAAGCCTCAGTTTCTTCGTTAGAGTAACCCATTGAGGTTGAATTACTGTGATCCACAATTTTATATTCCCATTTAGTCATTTTTCCATCTCCTGCCGGTTGGCAATAAGATGCGTTCCTTCAGTACTATTACCTACTTCCGTCCCAAGAAAGGATGAACGTTAACTAATATTAAACAAAGATAGCTCATTTAAGTCAATTAAAACCTTTTTTGTTGAACTAATATTTGTAAATGTTTTAAGTAAATTATTCTCAATTTTTACGTTAAAAAAAATAAGAAAAAAAAGTATTTACTTTTAAAAAAAAAGCCAGATAATGGCTTATTTTTTTTGGAACAGAGTTGAATTCAATCACAATTTTACAGATGATTAGCGTGTTTTTTGGTACAGTTTTAGCTGCACCCTTGATGGTCTCCAAAAAAATAAATAAGAGAATACTTGGGTATCTGGCTATGACCATTGGCTGCATAGCAGCTATAGCAGTTCAAGCTTATGCTGGACTTTATATATTTATACTAGCTAACTTGTATTGGGTTTTGAATTCTATGATAGCTATCCGAAAAAATTCTAAACTTAGAAAATAATACAGCCAATTTATTTATTATAATTAAAGCTATTAGTTTTTTCATAATCTCTCCCTAAAAATTAGAGCCAACCCATCAATGTACCAACCACTCCAATTACTATTCCTACTAATACCGATATAAGCGTTATTTTGATGTCTTTTCGCATAATCTTTCCTAAAAAATAAGTTTGATTTAATCTTACTTGATCTAGAAAAATTTCGCTCGTAATCCTCGATGTGTGTTTGCTATAGTAATAACCTATATAAATCTGCATGCTGTT
>MDSV01214991.1_pt1 | contig 11130 bp, 13 predicted proteins | sample 810851 | NCBI WGS metagenome assembly MDSV01 (sample SAMN05326640, study PRJNA326480) | marine metagenome | isolation source: seawater | place: Atlantic Ocean: North East | collected 2012 | reverse complement strand
TCTAGTTGGTATTCCACCGAATATAGCTCCTACAACTGTTCCCCATAGAGCCATTGCCATAACCACTGAACCATGAAAAATATCAGTTGAATTCCATAAAAGTTGGAGTTTCTGATCTGCACCAGATATTACTACAGTATCAAATCCAAAAAGAAAACCCGCAAGGGCAGCAGTTAATGACCACTTAGTTAACTTATTCATTAATAAAATTAATTTAATATATTATCTATACGACCTAGGATTAACTTAATCATAATATGTTGCTTTGACTCTCCTTGAAAAACCTAAATAAGAGTACCATATAGCAAAAAATACTACACCATCTATAAGTAATTTTTGCATTTCTGGGCGCATTGATTCAATTATATCATCTGATAATCCTGAAATGTTAGCTAGGAATTGAGTTGAAAGAATCGTGTAGCCTAAAAATATAAGAAGATAATTTCTTGTTATTATTATAGCTCTAGGTTTAATTTTCCAAAGTGCGATTCCAGCTCTAACACTTAAAAGCACTAATAGAATAGATAATAGACTATCAGCATAAACAAATGTATTCAACCCAGAAATTTCATCAAAATATTCATATGTATCAATCCAACCAGCATAAAGATTGAAGAAAGAACCTAGTGGGACAATAATAGTTAGAATAATACAAAATAATAGGAGCCACCCTTTAACACCTACAAATTTGTTTGGTTTATTGTTATTAATAGATTCTTTAATCACCTCTCCTAGCTGATGATCTGTATTTCCTTGTTCTATCGATGTCATTGATAATATTAATTATTAAAAAAATCTTTTTTTGAAATTCTTCCAGAAGAATACCCCCCTGTAGTTTCAACCCAAACCTGATGCTCCCACTGCGCTTCACCTTTACAGATGTAGACATCAGGGTCACACCCATCTAAAAGAATTGATGTCTTTTTTTCAAAATAACCATCATCACTGGAAAACTTGTATGAGTAGGAGCCTATAGGTAAATCTGTAAACATATAACTATCTCCCGCTTCAATATAAGCATGAGCTACAACTCTACCATATTTATTAACCACTGCAAAGACCATATCATCATCATCAACATTAATAATTCTCCAATTAGCTCCACTTTTATATACTGATTCATTAGCTCCAAATTGAGAAGTGTAAGGAGTAGCACCTGTATATTGCCCGTAAGAAATGAAATTAGCAAGTAAAAAAAATATAAGTAAAATATTTTTCATTTACCTAATTTAACAAATTTAACCATGCTGCCAACAATATCTACTTCCTGATGCTGCATTTCTTTTACACCTTGTACCTGATTTAGTAGTTGCATTACACCTTCCAACATAATCTGATTTCTTTGGAGGTTTATAGTCTGGGGATTGACTTTGATGAGCATAGCAATATCCATTTTCATTTTTTGTTAAATTTCTACAACGATTCCCTGTTGATTTAGCTAAGCCTAAACATTGAGATGATGAGGTAAAAGAAACTGGAGAAGATGAGGGGTTACTTGTTATATTAAAGCTCCATTGATTTAATTGCTTTTGAGATTCAAGCCTATCTTCCAATTCATCATCTAAACCTGGAAAGAAATCAATCCCAGTAAAAGATTCTATATAATCAACACTATAGACATATGATTCAACAGAACTAGCTAATTTTTGATTAGGAGTAAGAAAACCAATCATTTTATTTTTATTTGAATCAAAAATAATTTTATAAAAGTATAGAGGTACTGAGACTCTGTTATTTCCAATTTTATTTAACCCATTCCTTAAAACACCTCCAGTTACAACATGTATCTCTCCATTATGAGCCCAGTCTCTAACTAAGGATTCAATTTTTCTCCACCCTCCCCTATTAAATGATGGATTCTGAGGCGAAATATTAGACATATAAAAAGATTCAGACATAACCTGTCTATTTTTTTTCATATCACCAGCTGGAGCTAAATGTCCTCTATCATATCCTGATTTATAGTAGTCATTAGGTGATGAGGAACCAGTTGAGACCAGTGGGTCGTTTCTAAAATTATCAGTTCGCTCAACAGAAGTCTCAAACATATCATGTGTTAGCTTATAATAAACCCATTCAGCCTGCTCATGATCTTCGATGTATGATAAAGTATAATAAGAGTGGCTGATTATTTCTCCTTTAGACTCTGGAAGATATGTTTGAGAAAATAATCCTAAAAATTGAAATAGGAATAATACTATAGATAATATCTTTTTCATATTCTATTTTATAGTTAGAAACTTACTAATCAGTTCTACCACTTATAACAATCTACGCATTCTGTAACATCAACATCAAGGTCCCGAATGGGCCAACCAGTTATATCAACGCTTTGTATGTTAGATGGAGCTTCCTCCCTTATCGTTTCATATTTTATCTCACCTGTTACTTTATTAAATATTATAGCTCTGGTATCATTTAAATCATGAAATGAGTAATTATCATTTGAATCTATTTTGTTTGAACCTAAGATTATTGATATTAAAAGAACCGAAAAGATTCCTGTTAATACGCCTGTTGTATAATTTGTTTTCATTTTTTATTTTTTAAAAGTTATCTTACAATTTAACAATATTATTATATATTTAATTTGATGAAAAGGTATTTTTTATTTGATAATGAGCCTGTTACAGGGTGGAACTACTTTTTGAGACTAATAGTAGGTCAATTACTTATAGTTATTATTATCGGTTTCTGGTTAATTGCTGCTACAGCATACAAGAGAGCAGGTTCTCTTGATTGGTCTCAAGAAGCTAGGGTTTTATGTGCAATCGCCATCCCAATTCATATAATTATAAATATTATGGCAGATGAAATAGAATTTTCCGATTTTACCTTTGCACTTATTGCTCTTTTATTAGCTGCAGTTCATCTTGTTCTGCTTTTTAAAAATGGGAATAAAAAAATAGATCAAAATATATTTAAACAATAATGAATAAGTTTTATTAAAGACAAATTCTGTGAAACAGATTAAATATGCCATTATCAATTGACTTTAGATTTTACAAATTTGTTGCTGCAGCAGCAGGATTTTATTACGGAGGGATAATTGGAGCAGTTGCTGCCTATTTCCTTGCACGCGAATTAATAGACAATAGAGATCGTGGAGTTGATATTTTTGAGCTATCTCTTCTTAGACTTAGCTCACTACTTGTAAAAGCTGATGGAAAAATTGAAAACCAGGAGATTATAGCAGTAAGAAATTTTTTTATAAAAACCTTTGGGAGATCTAAAGCAGATAGGCTCTTTAAAGCAATTAAGAATAACCCCCCTATTAGCAGTAATATAGATGAAATTGTACGGGCAATAAGATCTAGAATTGAACCCTCAAAACTTTTCCTGGTAATACAATTCTTATTCTCCATAGCTGTTGCAGATAGAGAACTAGCCATTACAGAAGAAAAATTTATATTCGATGTAGGTGAAAAGCTTGGATTTAGCAAAGAAAGGTTAATCCAAATAAAAGCTCAGTTTTTAAACTATAATGCAGAAGCTGGTAAAGATGATTTATATTATTTAAAAAAGCTAGGACTAGCTCCTGGAGCTACAAAGCAAGAAATTAAAGACGCGTATAAAAGTATGGCTAAAACTTTTCATCCTGATAAATTAGCTGGTGTAGATAATGCTATTAAAAAAATAGCAGAAGAAAAATTTAAAGAAATAAAAGAAGCATACGAGAATTTAATTAAAAATCCAAAATATGTCTAGAACATCAAAAATAGTTTTATTCTCTATTTTATTAATAATAGCAATAGCAGATCAAAGAGGATTCTTTGAAGAAAGATTTGTTTCTAATAATGACACCTCTGGTGACTATTCAGAATATATAGAAAAAACTCCATGTAATGATGCTATAACTAAAAGAGATTTCCTAATCAATAATCCAAGACCTACAAATGGATTCTCACCATATGATGCTTGGGTAGGTAGAGGAGTTTATAACAACAACTCAAATAATAGTTTTAAAATTGAAAATTCTAATCAAACCGATGCTGTAGTCTTATTAGTTAATGCCTATTCAGAAAGAAAAATAAGAAATGAATATATAAGAAAAGGACAGTCATTTGATATGACAGGTGTTCCTAATGGCACTTATTATCTTCAGTGGACATCTGGAAATACATGGGATCCAAATAAAACTGTTGGAAGTATGACAGGAGGTTTTATATGTGATGAGAGCTTCACAAAAACTCAAAATTCAAATGATTGGATGACAGTTCGTGGTGATCAAATATGGACTGTGACACTTTATAGCGTAACTGGAGGTGATGTTGAGTCAGAGGATATTAATGCTTTTGAATTTTCAGACTAATTAGGTTTTTTAGATATAGTTAATACCATATTTAAAATGATTAATATGGCTGAGAAACCTATCCAAAAGTCTGTATTCTCTTGAAATTTATAAAAAGTCACTTGTATACTATAGACAAAAATCATAATAACAAACAGTGTATTTAAAATAGTCATAAAATGTCCTACTGGAAGAAGACTCAGTCTATAACACCTCTTATGAGTTGTAGAAGCTACTAACCAGGCTGATAATATTATAGCTATTATTGAAAAAAGTATAGAATCATTAATTCCATCGTATATAGCAATGGAAAATATTAATAATATAGAGGCAAAATACAATCTGATAAGGTAGTCAATTCCATCAATATTTTCTGGCATAAAATCAAACCAATTAGTTTCACTAACCTCTTCAATTATCTCCTGCTCTTCTTGAATTATTTTCTTTGGCGTATCAATTACAATATCCTGGTCAGGCATATATTTAATAGTATCAGGTTGAGATTTAAGTGAGCATATTATGTTACCCTTAATAACTCCAAAAACTTTTGTTCCTTCAAGCATCTGTTCACTTAGATCGATATCATATATCAATACACTGTATACATCTTCTCTAAAAATATAGTTTTCTGGAATTTTTGAGTTTGAAAGTGAAATTGAAATGTTCTTTACATGCTTTTTCTCAAGAAAGTTTCTATCTATAGTTAGGACTTCATTAAAAGCACATTTAGTTCCATTATTAATATTTGATTCTGTAAGTATAAATTCTGAAAAGTTAACACCACCCCTAGAGTCAATACGTTTAGTTTCATACTTACCAACAAAATCTCCTTTTATATACTGATTATTATCAGTAGTAAAAGTTTTTGATTTTTTATTAATCATACTTGTCAAACCATTTCAAAAGAGTTCCCTTTTTTAAGTATTTATAAGTTGGTTCTATTTTTAGAGTGTTAAAAGGTGGATCCTTATATTTTTCAGGATATTCAATATGAATTCCTGTTGACTCTTTCATTAATTCAGTATATCTTTTTTTAAAAAAATCATAATGATCAAGAATGATTTTATTATTAACCTTTCTACAAAGGACATCATATTTCCTAAAGACAGGATTAGTTATAAAAATATATATAGGTGATAGGAATAATGAGATTATTAGTATAGTAATAATCCAAGAATATAGCATCTTTCCAGATACAATAGATATTCTTGTTATAAAAAAATTAGATTCTGATATAGCATAATTAATTTCACTTCTTTTTGAGCCCATTTTCATTTCAGTTAAACTTAATATTGAGTCTTTTTCCGACTCACTTATTCGTGATTCTTGAAAGTTTTTAATAGCTAATTCTATTTCACTCCCATATGAAATTTCAAGTTTATTATTAAAATCATTTTTAAGTTCATTCTTATACTTATCTAGATGATAAGAAACAGTATCTTCAAATACGTATGACTGAAAGGATTTTGAAATAAATAAAGATAAAAGCACTATAACAATTGATCTCTTAATAATAAATTGAAATATTTCTAATTTATTTGATTTATAATCAAGCTCACCTTCTATTATTGAGAAAATCAATCTATAAAAATTATATATAAAAAGAACAATAAAGACAGATACTAAGACACTAATAAATAGATTGTCAAAGGCTAACTTAAATCCATAGATAAGGCCAATTAATGAAATCATTAGTATTACAAACATTATTCCTGAAATTCGATACAAAACACTTCCATCTTCATTATTTAAGAAGAAGTAATCAAGGCCTAAAAATTCTGATATTTTTTTTATCACGATTCTTTATTGATATAATTTTCTGGGTTTTGCTGAATATTCTTTATTTCCTTTGTTTTCCATGACTCTACCACAACTTCATTAAGTTCAGCTTGAGCTTGTAAAAGCTTGATTTTTTCTTTTAATAGTTTTTGAGATTGGTGATTTATTATAAGATCTCTATGGACTCCCTTTTTATCCTTATAAAAGTCATGTTTTATCTCTATTCCTTTTTCAGCTCTTATTAGTGCCTTTATATTATCATTCATAAAATCATAAGGACTTTTAATTAACATCATCTTGAAAAATATTGGAGTGAGCTCTATCGACATAAACAGCAGTGTTATAAATAGTATTATCTTCCAATCAACAAGTTCATGAGCAATTTTAAGCCTTGCGTTTAAACCATTATAGTTATTTGTAATACTATCCGTTTTATCTAATTCTCTTTGCTTATCATCTCGTTGATTTCCTAAATTTGAATCAATTTCTGCAATTAGGGCAATATTTTTAATTTGAATATCATCATATTCTTGTTTAGCTCTAGCTATTTGATTCTCTAATCTTCTAGCTGCAGGACCATAACCTTCTCTTTGTGAACCAACTCTTCCTTGAATTTCTTGAGTTAATTGATTTTCAAGCTCTACCAGCCTAATACTTTTATCTGCAATCTCACCTTCAAGTTTTGCTCTCTCTCCCTCTAAGCGATCTATCTCTTGTATAAATTTTGCCTCAACATTTTTTTTATATTCATTATAAAGTGTCTGCTGCTCCTCTTGAAGTTGAACATCAATCTCTGTTTTAAACATTCTTAGTTCAACTGGCTTCGAAATGGTAATTGCAATTATGATACCCATAATAATTCTAGGTACTGCAGCTTTTATTTCTCCGGAAGTTATTGCCTCTGTTCCATCTCCTTTACCAGTACTTGCAACTATAAAACGATCAATGTTAAAAATTATAAGGCCCCAAATACATCCAAAAATTATTGCTAAAAGTGTAGTATTAAAATCTGCTGCTGCAACTGAGCTAACATCAGCAGATATTGCAGCTGCTTTTGGTGAAAAGACAATATAAAATGCATATCCTCCTGCAAGTGCTGCCATAAAACCTGTAGCTAGAACTATTCCACCTAAGCATGCATACTTAACATGATCTGTATATGTGCTTTTTTCTAGAAGATAACTGTCTGCTCCGGCAGCTTTCCATAGAAATCTCATTATAAAATTTGGTTTTGGGGATGTGTAATAATCTTTATTCATTCTGTGTAATTTAGTTTGTTACTATTTATTTTAAAATTTATGTTTTTGATAAAAAATCCATTATCAATTAAACCTGATTTATCAATTTCTTTTTTGTAATAAAAATCATTTATTATAGGTTTATTTAGTTTTGAATTTGTTTTAAAAACATCTCTATTATCAAGAAATTTTCTATTTTGAACTTCTTTTTCAACCTCAATTGGTCTCACAAAGATTCTAGAAGTAGTTATTCCAAATAAACCAATTGAAATTAAATTTATTTTTTCTGGCTTATAAATAAATAAACTAGTATTTGTAGTATTGAAATAGAATCTAACTTTAAAACCAAAATATATTATAGCTAAAAAATTGTTTTTTGATCTCCACTCAATATCTGTTATACCACCAGAAATATTAAACTTGGAGGCAATTCTAAAATATTCAATTATTGGTTTTTTATTTTTCATTTCTCTAATTTAAAAATTCATTTTCTGAAATATCTTCTGATGTTAAATCTCCATCAGGTGAATTATACATTAAGCCTGTACTTACCCTATTATATAGGTTAATCACCAAATTATTTCTGCCCTCCTTTATTTTACCAAAATTTTCATCTTGCAGAAAACCTCCTTTTGTTATACCATCATCTCTAAGTATTCTTGTTGTCCACTTATTTCCTCTTAAATGTTCTATAATATACCTACCATCTGGCAAGTTCTCAATCATAAATTCTTCACCTTTTCTAACAAAGACAGACCTAACCCTATATCTTGTATCAGCTCTTCTAATAGATAAAAGAACATCATATATACCAAGAGTATTATCAATTCTATAGTTATTACCTCCTCCATACAGACCGGCACCGAATTTCTCTTCATAAGGCATTGATCCACTTCTTGGATAACATTCGTCTTCAACTATAATACAAGCTTTATCAACTCCATAATCACAAGCAACATAGAAATCCTCACATGCATTTTCAGATCCTAATACTTTATAAACTTGACCTCTTAACATAAATGACATTGCATTTTCTTGCAAAGAATTTAAAGTAATTGATGATGTAAAATCATCCAAGGCTTTTTGATAATCAGGACTATATTGAGATGCGTTTGAAGATTCGGCACGCTCTAGATATGCTCTACCCCTTAAGTAATATGCATACCAATTATTATTATCTACAAGGATGACATTGTCTAGATCATATATTGCCTCATAGTACTTTCCTTGTTTTATGTATATCTCTATTCTTTTTATGTAAGGATCAGTATATGAATCATCTATATCAATAGCTCTATCAAAATCTCTTAATGCTCTTCTATCATCTCCTGATTCATAATATGTAACACCCCTATCATAATAGTATGAACCATCTCTTGAGCTACCAAACTGACAATATCTAAAAAGAAGGAATATTGCCAGAACCAACATTAAATAATAAAGCCATCTAGGAATCCCTCCTCCGCTATTTGAGGTATCCACCTCTCCATAATCAATCTCATCATCTATTGAGTCGTTAAAAAAACCCTCTTGATCTTTAGCCTCTTCATCATTTGAAATTGGGTCAAATTCTGGCTCATTAGTTTGAACTTCATCAGGCTGTAACCTAATAGTTTGAAGAGACTTACTAAACTTTACATTTGGAATTGGTCCTTCATACTCATCCTCTTTAAGATTATCCCAGCTACCTGTAATTCCTCCAGGAGGGAATAAATTAACTCTATAATTAGTTTTTTCTTTAGAGAACATTAATTGACATTTCTCATTAATATTAAAAGCCATCACCTCATTTGGGTTTTTATCTAACCAACTTTTTATACTCTCATCCTTAATCCTAAGAAATTCATCTTCAGGATTATATTCAAAAACAATTTTTTTAAAAAACTTCATTTGACTATTAAAATCTGATGATATAGACTCAATATTTTGTGCTTCTTTATCATTTGATATAAATTCACCTATATGTTGCTTAGGATCTGTAGAGCTAAAAACTTGTTTATTAAATCCTTTGATTCCTGAAGCTATTTTTGGAGAAATAGGATGAATATTAGACTTCTTATCTTTTAGATCTATTGGTTTAACATTTTCCTTAGATATTAATATCAGTTGATTACTTTCATTAGAAATTTTTTGAATTTTAAACCCATACCCATCCCAAGAAGTAATATTCGGCTTATCCTTATCACTATATGATGTGTTTTTTGGAATCTTGTTTAATAAAAGAAGTTTATCTATTTCTTTATCAATATCAATTGATTGATAGGATTTTATAATTACAGGAGGAGGACCTATAATGAGATTCCATTCTTTCTCACCTATAGGCACTACTGAATCAATAAAACTAGTTAATTGTATTTTTTTATCATGCTTGACTAAATTAAAATCTATTCCTTCCAAATCAGAGAAAATAGATCTAAGAACTTTATCTAACCCGAGTTTTATTATAGCCTCATTTAGGTTCATTTATAATATTACTATTAATAGGTTTAACAAAATAAATATTGATAGTGAAAGGATAATTGAATATTTATTATTCTCGAATAAACCTAAATTAATTTTCTTTGTAGATTGAGCAATTACAATGAAGATGTTTATAATTATAAAAATAATTATAAGATTATTGATTATATCAGCTTTGGTTAACACTTGAATTGAAGGCATTGTGTTTTCAACAAAATATTTATTTCCAACCGCTCCAAATATCCCACCAAGACTAAGCGTTATTCTTGTTTCAAATAGCTTCTTATCAATAAAAAAGACAAGGAGAGATATTATGTAAGACAAGAAGGCACCGAAAAAAAGTTTATAATATATATATGAGCCTTTCCTGTCTAATACTATATTAAAAGAAAAGTCCTCAACTACACTATTCCTATATCCGTCTGCAAATCCATAATTGTCTCCTGAATCAACATATTTACTAGATGTATAGACACCTGTAACATCGAAACCATCAAGCAAATACTCAAATTCATTTACATTAACTTTAGGAGGAAATAAGGAAGATTCAGACATCCTTACAACAGAAGTGTCTTTAGTTCCGCGGAATACAATTTTTAAATTTTGTTTGTCAAAAGGATAATCCCTTAGATCCCATTTATGAGGCAATAATCCTTCAAAATATCCAGTAAAAACATAATTACTGTCATTATGATTTTCAATCTCTTGGTAAATCCTATCATATTCACTATACTCTACACCATCTTCATTTATGTAACCCTTGTAGCTATATCCCCACTGAGTATATACCTGGTCACTTTCAGGATAAACAAGAGCTGGAACAATATCATATAGATTAATTTCTTCATTACTCTTTGCTACATATAAAGTGTCATATTTTTGAAATGTTTCCCAATCTATTTTTAAATAGAAATAATCACTATTATTTTTAATATCTCTTAGATCTTGAATATTAATCGTCATTTCATGATTAATTGGATATTGAAGATTATCTTCATCAGTTAGTTCCCAGTAGGGATAATAGTCTCCAGATCTAATTCTTTCTTGATATGATTCTAAATTATCACTTTGAGAATAAGCAGATATAGTAAAAAATATACAAACAGAAATAAATATGCTTCTTATCATATATTTAAATGTAATGAATTAATTAGTAATCAGAAACTTGTGCTGATGAATATAGAATCCCTCCTTTTATTAAATTTTTGAAATTTGGATCTGAATATGTTCCAACTAAATGACCTAGCGCAGTATAGAAAGATCTTCCACCACTATATTCATGATACCATGTAATTGGGTGATTCTGACCATGCTCTCCCCCTCTATATGAAGTCTCATCAAGATTAAGTAGAATATTAATAT
>MDSV01005266.1_pt1 | contig 11130 bp, 10 predicted proteins | sample 810851 | NCBI WGS metagenome assembly MDSV01 (sample SAMN05326640, study PRJNA326480) | marine metagenome | isolation source: seawater | place: Atlantic Ocean: North East | collected 2012 | reverse complement strand
TTTAAAATTGAATGGTATTTTTTCAAAGATGGCCCACTGCAATTGTGGAAGCCCCCCTTTGAGTCCTTCTCCACCTCCATCTCTGATAAAACTCCCTACTGTAGCGACTTCTAAATTTCCAAATATCACAAGCACTGAGACCAATAAAATAGCGATCAGAGCTTCAGGGAGTTTTTTGGTCAATTTTGGAAGTCCAAACATGATGGCCATCGTTAGGATCACAAGACCAATCATGGTCCAAAGTGTTTGACCCTGCATCCAAACTTGACCGCTGTCTGAGGGGACTTTAAACATGCCCAATTGGGATAGAAAAATAACAATCGCTAAGCCGTTGACAAACCCCATCATGACAGGATGTGGAATCAAACGCACAAATTTACCGAGCTTAAGAATACCAGCCATTATTTGTATGCCACCCATTAATATAACGGTCAAAAATAAATAGTAGAGACCCAATGTCTCGGAAGGAGAACCCATGGCATTGCCTTGGGCTACCAAACTCACCATAACTACCGCCAAAGCACCGGTTGCGCCACTGATCATCCCGGGCCGACCTCCAAAAATTGAAGTGATCAATCCAATCATAAAAGCAGCATACAATCCCACCAAAGGGTCAACACCCGCAACAAAAGCAAAGGCTACAGCTTCGGGTACCAAAGCCAAGGCTACAGTAAGACCACTTAAAATATCATTTTTAGCATTTGCAGAGCGCTTGCGAATTAATTTTATCATCGACCGTTTAAATAAGTCGCAAAAGTAAAGTTTTAAATAAAATTATAAGAAACAATAAAGCTTTTATTTCTAAAGAAGTCCTTCAATATTAGCGTAGATATTTTTCTTTACCTTTTTTAGCTTTTTTGGACCAATCCATTTGACTTTTGTGATGCCCTCGCTCAATTGAGGTTTCAAATCACCCGTGTAATCTGAAAACATTTCAAACCAATAGGTTTTTTTTATTTGATATTTATTATTTCGCTTAAAGATGTGATAGGTGATTTCTAGAGGTTTTGTGATCTGAAGACCCTTGATACCTGTCTCCTCCTCGACCTCGCGAAGGGCGGTTTGGTCGATGGTTTCGCGCGTTTCAGCCTTGCCTTTTGGTAAATCCCACTTGCCATTTCTGAAAATAAATAAAATTTGGCCAGAGGGATTCAAAACCTTACCACCGCCAGCAATAACATTTGGTAAAAACTTTAAAAATATTTTCAACATGCGGTCCAAATCACTTCCAATTAAGTGAATGGCTTCGAACTTATCTTTTTTTAAAGTGGAGAGAATTTTTTCAATACCTACCGAATCAATCAAAAAGTTTTTGAAATTAATCTCTTTTTTAACCTCGGTTGTCAGAATTATCGGCTTATTGCCAACAAAAATTTTTTGCATTGTTAAATAAAAACAAATTAATACAAAGTAAATGTAGTATTTTTTAATAATTTTGAATCATGATTTTTAATAAAAATACCGCCAAAAAAACCGCCGAAGTCCTGCTTCACATCAATGCGATAAAGTTAAGCCCAAATGCGCCATTCACCTGGGCCTCTGGTTGGAAATCACCTATCTATTGCGACAACAGATTGGTGCTCTCCCACCCAATGATTCGAAATTATGTGAAAACTGAAATCGCTAAAAATCTAGAAAATGTTTATGGCAAACCAGACGTGATTGCCGGCGTTGCAACTGGGGCCATTGGTATAGGAGCATTGGTAGCCAATGAGTTGGGATTACCATTTGTTTATGTCAGGCCAGAAGCTAAAAAACACGGCCGTCAAAATCAAATAGAAGGCCATTTAGAAAAAGGGCAAAACGTTGTGGTTGTAGAAGACCTGATTAGTACTGGTAAAAGCAGTCTAAACGCAGTACGAGCTTTAAAAAAAGCTTCGGTCAACGTCAAGGGCATGGTGGCCATTTTTAGCTATGGGTTTGAACTTGCAAAAGCGAATTTCGCATCTGATAATGTCAACCTTTACACTTTGAGTAATTATAACTGTCTGCTAGAACAGGCACTTGATACAGGTTTTATAAATCAAAAAGAATTAGAGGTATTATCCAATTGGAATTCGAACCCCTCACAATGGGACAATCAATAACAATATGAATCTACAATCTCCAAAAATAACAATCCCCAAATCGACTTCAAAAGTTTTTGATTTTTTAAGTAATCTTAAAAATTTTGAAAAATTAATGCCCGAAAACATCAGTAAGTTTGAACTGCTTGAAAAAGATAAATTTATTTTTGCCATCAGTGGAATGCCTGAAATTGTTCTGGAAAAAAAATCAGAGGAAGCTTTCAATTCAATTGTTTTAGGATCTGCAGCAGGTAAATTAGACTTTACCCTGGAAACTGTTATTACAGCGCTGAGCCAACAGCAAAGTCAAGTGCAGTTGAACTTCTCTGGAAATTTTAATCCAATGATGGCCATGATGATCAAAGGCCCCATCACAAAATTCATTGAAACCCTAGCCACAAAAATTCCAGACGCCTTCTAATAAATGAATTGAATTGTTTTTAAATCATACTCATCAGTTATATTGTCAGACTGAACTTTCAATTTTCCGGAATTTGACACCCCTTTAATAACGCCTTTGAAAGCTTGACCAGATTTGTTTAAAAATGTTGAAGTTTTATTCATTCTAAACAATACAGCCTCGTATTCAGCATTTAAAAAGGTCCTGTCGCTGATTTCAAAATAAAATTTGAGTTGTTTTATCAATTCCTTTGCCAATGTATCTAAATCAAAAGATGCCGCCTTTATTGTTTTCATTGATGCGGCTCTCGGTAGGTCTTTAAAGTGGGTTTGATTGACATTGATTCCCACACCGATGATGCCGTGTTGAATGCGCTGTTTTTTTGTCAACAGTTGAATCAAAATACCTGAAATTTTTTTGTCGCATGACAAAATGTCGTTTGGCCATTTTACAGAGAGTTTTGGAATTTCAAAAGCCTTGAGAGTTTTGTAAACAGCCAATGACACACGCCTGTTAACATCAAATTGACAACGAACACTGCTTTTGATATTCTTTTTTAAAATACTGATTATCAGATTTTTCCCTTTTTCAGATTGCCACTTACTGCCACGCTGACCCTGTCCATTTGTTTGCTCTTTGGCCATTACTGCAGCGAAGTCTTCAAGTGAAATTTCCGACACCAAATCCGCCAAATAGCGGTTGGTGGAATCAATGGCATTGAGTTTGATGATTTGCATCGGAGAATTTTGGCTTAAATTATAATTTAATTAAGATAATAAATCGTGATTTTGACTTAAAAAAACAATAAATTTGCATTGAAATACGAATATATGACAAAAAACATATCTAGCCCAGACGAACTCATTTCTTTAATTGTTCAAGGAATAGAAGACATTAAAGGTCAAAACATAAGTTTGCTAGATTTGAGAAATATTGAAAATACAGTTTGTGATTACTTCATTATTTGTAATGGTAATTCCAACACGCAAGTAAATGCGATTGTCAGTTCGGTCCAAAAAAATGTCAGTAAGAACATTCGCGAAAAGCCCTATCAAATTGAAGGGGTTGAAAATGCTGAGTGGGTTTTAATGGATTATGTCAACGTGGTTGTTCATGTGTTTCAAAAACACAAACGAGAATATTACGATATTGAGAATTTATGGGGTGATGCTAAAATCACAGAAATTGAAACGAGCTACTAAAATATAAAGCATGTCAAAAGATAAAAAACAAAACAAATTCAAATTTAATGCCTACTGGGTGTATGGCATTGTCATTGGAGTTTTTTTAATTTTCAATATTTTCTCTGGGGGCATTGGAGCGACTGGTGGCACCACCACTACGCCCTCTAAATTCTTCACTTTTCTAAGGGATGGAGATGTCAAAAAAGTTGAAATTGTCAATAAACGAGAAGCACTTGTCTATTTAAATGACAACGCTTCAAAAAAAGAAATTCACAGAAAATCTCTTCCTCAACAGTTTTTACCTTTGGGAGCAGTGCCAAATTACTCTTTTGAATTTGGAGATGTTCAGTTGTTTCAAAAGCAATTAGAAGATACCATTAATGAGGAAAATCTCAACACTGAGCTAAACTTCAGAACTGAAACCAATGCTTTTGGAGATATACTCATCTCTATCATTCCATTTATAGTCATCATCGCTGTCTGGATTTTTATCATGAGAAGAATGTCTGGAGGTACAGGTCCAGGTGGCGGTGGGCAAATATTTAATATCGGAAAGTCAAAGGCAAAACTCTTTGATGAAAAACTTGAAACCAAAACAACATTTGAGGACGTGGCCGGCTTAGAGGGAGCAAAGGAAGAAGTTCAAGAAATTGTAGATTTTCTTAAAAACCCTGAAAAATATACAGCCTTGGGTGGAAAAATCCCAAAAGGCGCTTTGCTTGTTGGACCTCCTGGAACAGGTAAAACACTCTTGGCAAAAGCAGTTGCTGGGGAAGCAAAAGCTCCCTTTTTCTCATTGTCAGGATCTGATTTTGTTGAAATGTTTGTAGGGGTAGGAGCCTCCAGAGTACGAGATCTTTTTAAACAAGCAAAAGACAAATCTCCAGCCATTATTTTTATTGATGAGATTGATGCCATCGGACGCGCTAGAGGAAAAAGTAATTTTTCTGGATCTAATGACGAAAGAGAAAACACATTAAACCAATTGCTGACTGAAATGGATGGCTTTGGATCTAATACCAATGTGATTGTTTTGGCTGCGACCAATCGCGCTGATGTTTTGGACAAAGCGCTGATGCGTGCTGGACGTTTTGATCGACAAATATATGTTGACTTACCTGACATTCGGGAGCGCAAAGAAATATTTGAAGTACATTTAAAACCCTTAAAGAAAGCCAAAGACCTAGACACGGATTTTCTATCCAAACAAACCCCTGGGTTTTCTGGAGCTGACATCGCTAATGTTTGTAATGAAGCAGCACTTATTGCAGCCAGAAACAATAAAAAGGCAGTTGAAAAGCAAGACTTTTTAGATGCTGTTGATCGCATTATCGGTGGTTTGGAAAAGAAAAATAAAATCATCACTCCAGAAGATAAGAGAGCTGTCGCTTTTCACGAGGCCGGGCACGCCACAGTGAGTTGGATGTTAGAACATGCAGCCCCACTTGTGAAAGTAACCATTGTCCCAAGAGGACGCTCATTAGGAGCGGCCTGGTATCTTCCTGAGGAACGTTTAATTGTCAGGCCCGAGCAAATGTTGGACGAAATGTGTGCAGCATTGGGGGGAAGAGCTGCTGAAAAAGTCATTTTTGACAAAGTCTCAACCGGTGCCCTGAGCGACTTAGAAAAAGTAACCAAACAGGCAAGGGCCATGGTTACAGTTTATGGATTGAGTGATAAGGTTGGAAATCTGACCTACTATGATTCTTCAGGGCAAAATGAATACGGCTTTACAAAACCTTACAGTGAACAAACGGCTGAACTCATTGACAAAGAGATCTCGGACATCATTGAAAAACAATACCAACGCGCCGTTGAACTATTGAAAAAGCATAAAGATAAACTTGTTGAACTCGCTGAAGTGCTGCTTAAAGACGAGGTAATTTTTAAAGACAACCTTGAGACCATCTTTGGAAAAAGGCCATTTGAAGTTTCGGAAACAGAAATTTCTACAGAACAAGGCCAGGAGGAAGAATAACGGAATTTTCGCCTTAATTTAAACTCTTGGGTTGTTTAATTTTTTATCTTTGAGTTATTGAGTTTAAAATTTCATCCTCCTAAGTGAATTTATTCCGAAAAATATTTAGCTCTAGTTCAAATGAGCAAAAAAAAGCCCCAAAAAAAGAGGCAGAAAATAAGTATCTCCCAAAAAAAGAACTTCCAGCGGACGAGCTTTTTACTATTAATTTCAATAAAAATGGGGGCAAATTCCTATATTCAGAAAGTTTTGAAGAAGCCCATGAATTTCTCAGAGAAATCATAAAAGAAAACAATTGGAATGACAAAACAGCATTGATTTTAAATCCTAAATTAAAAAAACAATTTAGCAGTTTTGATTGGCAAACCACTAAAATTCTAAAGCAAGGACATTTTCTATTTACCACTTGCGAATATTTAATTGCCTCTGATGGGTCACTGCTGATCTCCTCAAACCAAATTGCTGAAAAAAAATTAAAAGAATTACCCAAAGACTTTATTGTATTTGCTAGTACAAGTCAAATTGTGCAAACAATCGGACAAGGACTCCATGGCATCAAGGCAAAAAATAAAAAAAGCATACCCTCAAATATTACGACCATAAAGCATTTCAAAAGCGATGAAGATGATAATTTTATGAGTTATGGAAGCAGTGCAAAAAACCTATACTTACTATTGTTAGAAGATTTATAAGATCACTTTGAAGAAATTTATTACAAGAACAATTTCAGGAATTATATTTGCAGCAATACTTATTGTTGCAGCTCAAAATAAATGGTCCCTTTTGGCGATTTTAATGGTTTTTGGATTTGTTTGCTTGTTTGAATTCAACAAACTAATTGAACAAAGAAACAGGCTTTCATACCTAATTTTTGCAGCTCTTTACTTTGCTTTTGGGTTTGTAGGTCTATTTTTTAAAACAGCCAATGGTATTAACGAAGCCTCTCAAATACTGCACGTGGTGAGTGTTTTTGTTTTATTGTTTTTAATTCGAGATCTATTTTCGTCTAAAAGTTTACCCAAATTACTGACAAACCGCTATATCAATACCACCTTTTACATCAGCAGCGGGGTGGTTTTTTTATTGCTAATTGCATATAATTTTGGGAATTACAGCCCCAATACAATTGTGGGAATGTTTGCTCTTATCTGGCTGAATGACAGCTTTGCCTATTTTATAGGCAGTAATTTTGGCAAACAGAAATTATTTGAAAGTGTCTCACCCAAAAAAACGGTCGAAGGTTTTTTAGGAGGGGTGTTTTTTGCGGCTTTAGGCAGCTATTTCATCTTTAAATTTACTGACGAATTGGAATTCTCAAGCTGGTTAATCATGAGTGTTATTGTCAGTATTTTTGGCACCATAGGGGATTTAATAGAATCTAAATACAAACGCCAAGCTGCAGTCAAAGACAGTGGCAGATTGATCCCTGGACACGGGGGCTTACTAGATCGATTGGACAGTGCAATTTTTGTGTCCCCTTTTATTTACTTATTCTTAAGAATTTTAAATTATGTTTCATAAAGAAGGTTATACCATTATTTTTATAAGTTTAATTGGCATGAGCTGTTTGTTTTTAGTTTTGGACTTTATTGGGATTCCATGGCTGATTAAAACCCTCCAAATCGGACTTTTAATCGTTTTTATTTTAATTTTACAATTCTTTAGAAACCCAAAGCGTCACACCCGTCTCAATGACGCACAGGTCATTTCCCCAGTGGATGGTAAAGTGGTTATAATAAAAGAAGTTGAAGAACCTGAATATTTTAATGACAAGCGCTTGCAGGTTAGTGTTTTTATGTCTCCCCTCAATGTGCATGTTACGCGATATCCCGTTGGAGGAAAAGTTGTTTTTAGTAAATACCACCCCGGTAAATACCTGGTGGCTTGGCACCCGAAATCAAGCGAAAAAAATGAGCGCACGACCATTGTTGTGGAAAACCCAGTATTTGGAAAAGTTCTATATCGACAAATAGCTGGTGCCGTGGCAAGGCGCATTGTCAATTATGCCAAAACAAAACAAACAGTAGTTCAAGGAACTGATGCTGGATTTATTAAATTTGGTTCAAGAGTGGATTTATTTTTACCTTTGGATACCAAAATAGATATTAAACTCAATCAGAAAGTTAGGGGCGGTGAAACAGTCATTGCAAAACTTTGAGATGACAACAAATAAATTAGATACGGAATTTAAATTGGCTGTTGAAAGCATCAATAATCACAAGGATCCCTTTCCTGCAGATACCTTGCTAAAACTCTACGCCTATTATAAAAAAGCGACGAATAACTACAGCAGACCCAGCAGTAGCAAAGCCATCATAAACGCTTTTAAAACAAATGCACTTTTTCAAGTTGAGAATATTTCGCAAGACGAAGCCAAAAAACGATATATAGCATTGGCAAAAAAATATTTATTGTACAGAACCTAAAATTTAAGTCAAATTATTCAGACTTGCCTCCAAAGTTTCAATTTTTGCCAACGCATCGGCTTCTTTTTTCTTTTCACTAGCCACAACCTTTACAGGAGCGTTAGATATGAAACGTTCATTGGAAAGTTTCTTTTGAACGGATATTAAAAAACCCTTTGTATAGTCTAATTCAGCTTTAATTTTGGCAAGCTCGGCTTCAAAATCAATATCAATATCGGCCAACAAAAAATATTCATTGGACTGTACTCTAAAAGAAAACGCTTTATCGACTGAAGCTTCAGTATATTTAATTTGAGATATATTGCCAAGTTTGCTAATTAACCCATCAAATTTTTGTGAACATAACGCCTTGTTAATTATATGCAGCTCCACGGCGGTCTTAAAAGGAATTTGTTTTTCCTTTCGCAAATTGCGAATGCCTGAAACTACCTCGGCAGCGAATTCAAAATCATCTAATAAAGTGACATCAGTTGAGATTTTTTGGGGCCAAGTTGAAATGACTAGTGATTCTTCTGGATTTCGCTTGTCTAAAAAATGCCATATTTCCTCTGTTAAAAAAGGCATAAAAGGATGCAATACTTTTAGATTTTGTTCCAATAAATACACCGCGGCCTTATGGGTTTTTTTATCTATTGGAGCGGCATAGGCCGGTTTGATCATTTCCAACAACCAAGAGCAAAAATCATCCCAAACCAATTTATAAATAGCCATTAGCGCATCACTAAGACGGTATTTGCTAAAGTGGTCTTCAATTTCAGCCAAAACTTTTTGAAATTTAGCGGCATACCAATCAATTGCAATGGCCGCATAATCAGGCTGTTCAATATCGCTGACTTCCCAACCCTCAATCAAACGGAATGCATTCCAAATTTTATTTCCAAAAGCTTTTCCTTGCTGACATAGCGCCTGGTCAAATAACAAATCGTTGCCAGCAGCAGAGCTTAGCAACAGCCCTACACGTACCCCATCGGCACCAAAATCTTCAATCAACTTTAAAGCATCTGGTGAATTCCCAAGAGATTTACTCATTTTTCGACCTTGTTTATCTCTTACAAGGCCTGTTAAATAAACATTTTCAAAAGGCCTCTGCCCTTTGAATTCAAACCCAGCAACCACCATCCTGGCCACCCAAAAAAATAAAATATCAGGACCGGTAACCAAATCGTTGGTGGGATAATAATAATTGAATTCTTTATTGTTTGGGTTTCTGATGCCATCAAAAACCGAAATGGGCCAAAGCCAAGATGAAAACCAAGTGTCTAAGACATCGGAATCTTGCCGTAAGTTTTCAATTTTAAAGGAACTGTTATTTGTTTTTTGATGTACCAATTTAAGGGCCTCTTCCTTAGACTTGGCAACTACAAAATCGGCTTTGCCATCTCCAAAATAGTAGGCTGGAATTTGCTGCCCCCAATACAATTGTCGAGAAATATTCCAGTCTCGTATATTTTCCATCCAATGCCGGTAGGTATTGTTAAACTTTCTGGGAAATAGTTTTACAGTCTCAGTCTTTAAAACAGCCTCAATGGCAGGCTTTGCAAGGTCTTCCATTTTTAAAAACCATTGGTCAGAAAGTCGGGGTTCAATGACAACTTTAGTACGCTCAGAGGTACCAACCTTGTGGAGGTGTGGTTCTGTTTTAACCAAATATCCTTTGGCTTTGAGTTCTTTTGAAATTTCTTTACGCACTACAAAGCGGTCTTTGCCTTGGTAATGCAAACCATAACTATTAAGCGTGGCATCAGGGTTAAAAATATCAATAACTTCTAATTGGTGCTTATCCCCTAAGATCTTGTCATTTTCATCATGTGCAGGAGTCACTTTTAAGCAACCCGTTCCAAATTCCATATCGACATAAGAATCTTGAATAATGGGGATGACTCTGTTGCAAAGAGGTACAATGGCCATTTTCCCTTTTAAATGCTTAAAGCGTTCATCATCTGGGTGTACACAAATAGCAGAATCTCCTAGAATAGTCTCGGGGCGAGTCGTCGCGACGGTAAGTCGCTGATCGGTTCCTTTAACAGCATATTGTATGTGGTATAAATTCCCTTGGCGTTCTTCGTATAAAACTTCTTCATCGGAAAGGGTTGTTTGTGCCTTGGGATCCCAGTTTACCATTCTAAATCCTCTATAAATCAATCCCTTGTTGTAAAGGTCAATAAATACCGAAATGACAGATTCACTCAAGTCAGCGTCCAGTGTAAATTTTGTACGATCCCAATCACAAGAACAACCTAATTTTTGAAGCTGATTTAAAATCACACCCCCATATTCGTTGGTCCAGTCCCAAGCATGGGCCATAAACTCTTCTCGAGTCAAATCATTTTTATCAATTCCATTTTCCTTGAGCTTGGCAACCACTTTGGCTTCGGTAGCAATAGAGGCATGGTCCGTCCCCGGTACCCAACAGGCATTTTTACCTTGCAATCGAGCGCGGCGGATAAGTACATCCTGAATGGTATTGTTGAGCATGTGACCCATATGTAAAACCCCTGTTACGTTGGGTGGAGGAATGACTATGGTGTAAGGAGTTCTGTGGTCTGGTTTTGAATTGAAGAATTTATGTTCCATCCAATAGTCATACCACTTTTTCTCTACCGCAGTAGCATTGTATTTAGAGGGTATACCCATGAGTATGGAATGATTTTTGAGTTAAGGTAAACAAAAGTAATTATATTTTAGATTCTTTAAAATTAAAAAAACTAGAATTATAGAGGTACAATTTTTTGATTTTATAAAAAACCTTTAAATTTACAAATCAATTAAATTTTCAACCATGAAAAAAACATTCATATTCCTGCTGTTCGCATTTTTTACATTTCAACTTTATGCGCAAGAAAAAACTGCCAAAATCGAATTTGAAACAACGGTCATCGATTACGGAACCATTGAAAAAGGAGCGGACGGTGTCCGCGTTTTTAAATTTAAAAATACTGGAAATGCACCGCTGGTTGTCACATCGGTAAAATCAAGCTGTGGCTGCACCGTTCCAAAAAAGCCTGAAGCCCCAGTGTTGCCGGGAGAGACTGGTGAAATTGAAGTCAAATACGACACCAAAAGAGTCAACCCTATC
>MDSV01187421.1_pt1 | contig 11131 bp, 9 predicted proteins | sample 810851 | NCBI WGS metagenome assembly MDSV01 (sample SAMN05326640, study PRJNA326480) | marine metagenome | isolation source: seawater | place: Atlantic Ocean: North East | collected 2012 | reverse complement strand
CCCGAGCCAGAACCCGAGCCGGAACCCGAGCCAGAACCCGAGCCAGAACCCGAGCCCGAGCCAGAACCCGAGCCAGAACCGGAACCAGCACCTGAACCCGAGCCTTCTGAAGCAGAGCGCCCCGCGCCCCCTCCTTTGGCGGTGGACGCGGAAGTACGGCGCCTCAGGGGGGCGCTGTCAACGGCGCAAGCCACCATCGAGGCGTTGGAAGAGCCCCAAGTGCCTCCTGCAGTGCTTGACGATATCGTCGTACCGCAGCACGTCGTGGCCGACTTCGCACGGATGGGTCGTTGGCTGGTTCACGAAGATCTCGGTCGCGCGACCATGGGCGGCATGGCCATGCTCCACCCCGATGTCCAAGGAGCGGTCGTGTCCACCCGGATGCTCACCGTGATGCCCAGGATTGACGAGCGGTCCCTCGTGGCCGGGCGCCTTGGAATGGGTGCCCCGCGCGGCGCCCGTGACGATTGGCGTTTGCTCGAAGTGCTGCTTGCCTCGGTCAGCATGGCGACCGGGGGTCCTGCAGCAGTCATTCATTCGCATGGGCCGTACACGACGGCCATGTCTTGCGAAAAGGACCTCATCGTCCTGCAACCCATCGATGCCATCGGGAAGAAACACATCGGACGCATCATCATCGTCGAACCCGATGAGGAGGATCAGGACGCCTTCCTCCGCCAATCCGTTGAGGCCCTGCAGCAAGGCGGCATGCGTTGCGTCGTGGTTCGCGGGCATGGAGCCTATGCCGTGGGTGCCGACCTCACCCAGGCGTGGTCGAATGCGTCCATGGTCGAGCACAGCATGCGTGTGGCCATGTTGGCGCGGCAGGCCAACCTCAAGACGTGATCAGGACCCGTTGCGTGCATCGTGGCAGACGCGAATGAAGTTCTCGAACATCTCCCGCCCGAATTCAGAATCGTTGACTTCGGGATGGAACTGCAGTCCAAACCTCGTCCCCTCTTCGTTTTCCATGCCTTGGACTTCGCATGACGGAGAAGACGCCGTGATGTGGAACCCCTTCGGGAGCACGTGCACTTCATCGTTGTGAGATTCCCAGACGGTCTGGGTTTCGGGCGTGCCCGAGAAAATGGCCCCCCCTCCGTCCACCAGCGTGATGTCCGCCGCCCCAAATTCTGGCTCTGGTGCTTCACGGGCGTCGCCCCCGTAGTGCCGTGCCATGAATTGATGGCCGGCACAAATGCCGAGGACGGGGACGTCCAGTTCGAGGAACGCCGCACAGTTGCCCAACTCGCCGCTGAGGCCGATGCGGGCTGCACCACCCGACAGGATGAGCCCGTCCAAGTCGCGAAGTTCCGAGACCGGCGTGGTGTTTTCGATGATCCGCGTGTCCACTTTGAGGTAGCGCAGCATGCGCCATTCACGGTGAGTCCACTGGCCGCCGTTGTCCACGACGTCAATGACGAGGGGCCGGTCTTCCATGCCCCCCTACCCCTTCGTTCGGCCCTTAAGGATGGTCGGCAGAGTCACCCACCGCCAACGATGAAGGGGCATCAATCCAACCGCGGAGTGCTTTTCCGCCGTTCATAAGTTGTGGCCAGTCATGCCCCTGCAGAAAGGAGTGATGCACATGCAAAACGAACAAGAAAACAACCTGCCGACCTACACCGTGACCGTGGCCGACCAAACCGGCGACACCCAGGTCCAGATGACCCGCCCCGAAATCGTGGCCACCGCCACGGAGTCCAAGTCCTGGGTCTTCATCGATGACCGCCTCGTGAACACCAGCGAGCTCGACGACGCGCAATTGAACGCGGCCGACGCCATTCGCCTGATGCCCGGCCTCGTCGGCGGACAGTGAAGCCCGAGCCTCACGGACAGGTTCAAAACAGGGACGCCGTCCGGAGCATGGGGATGACCATGGTTGAACTCGTGGACTACAAGTGCGCTGAATGCGGCAAGATCGAACAGTTCCGTGGTGACCAGAACGGCATCAGCTGCAAAGCATGCGGCGCTCGGATCTTCATGAAGCTGCGTCGCAGCGGAACGAAGCGCATCGACGCCATCTGAGCTTGAGCGCACCCTTCTTGGACCGCTGCCGCGGAGACCATTCCATGACGTCGTGGCTTCGTGCGTATGCGCCTCGGCGCTTCGACGATCTGGCCACGACCGACACCGTCCGAGACGTCCTGTCTCAAGCGTCGCTCACGGCAAACCCTCCTCACCTGCTCCTGTCAGGGCCTTCTGGTGTTGGGAAGACGGCCGCCTGGCGCCTTGTTGCCCGGCAAGTCCTCGGCCCAGGATGGCGGTCCACCACGCACGTCCTCAATGCACGAGACCTTGCGCGGACGTCGGGGGCGATGGCTACCTTCGAAGCCTTCCTTCGGCCAGAAGGGCGCGGGTCCTCAGACACCTTGGCGGGCCGCACCAGCCTCGAAGCCTTCGACGTGGATTTGTTTGACCGCCGCGATGACGACGCGCCACCCGCGGGGCAAGAATCGGTCGGTCGTGAAGGTCGGCAAGCCGTGTCTCGACTCATCGTCATTGAGGACGCCGACCACCTCGGCCCGAAACGCCAGCCGTACCTTCGTCGCATGATGGAATCAGGGAGCGGCAGCTCCCGGTTCTTGTTCACAGCACGCACGCCATCACGCCTCATTGATGCCATCCGCAGCCGCGTTCAACACGTACGGATGCCGCCGGTGAGCCGGGAACACATCGTTGATCGACTTCAGCACGCGTGTGAACAGGCCGGTGCTGGGGATGCGGCGATCTTGGAAGACGTCGCTCACGTGGTTTCGGGGGACCTTCGCCGCGCCCTGTTCATCACCGAAGTTCTCGTCCGGCGTGGTTTGCATGCCGATCGAAATGCCCTCGGCCGCCTTCTCCAGGAGACCGAGGTCGTCGAGATGCGGATGGTCATCGAAGAAGCATTGCGGGGACGCCTTCACGACTGGCGCTGGGAGAAGCAGGGCGCAAGGAACACACGCGTTCTTTACGGCGCCATGGGTCATCTTGACCGCCTGATGGCTGCTCATCACCTCGAGGGCGACCAGGTCATCGAACACGTGCATCAGCACCTTGTCGAAGGGCGCTTCCACCTTCCTCCGACGGTGCTTGCAGAATTGCTTGACGTGGTTGCACAAACCGACGCCGATCTGCGTCGCGCTTCGACCGCTCGTATCCATTTGGAAGCCATGCTGCACCGTTTCGCCGAGGTCGGCCGAAGCGCGGGTCTCGCTCCAGCGTAAGCGTCATGAGGGCTGCTCAGGTGGCCGAAGTGGGCGTGTAGCATAGCTGGATAATGCACCGGCCTCCTAAGCCGGGGATCGCGGGTTCGAATCCTGCCACGTCCGCTCTTCGGTCTTTCAGGCCCGGTTGATGCGGGTCCTTTCAAAGCGGAAGCGTCCGTCGAAGGCATGAGGTGAGCCCCTGATCGGTGATGACGGCATCCCGGTTCCGTACGGAGAAGGATTCAGCCGCCCCGAGGATCCAGTGAAGCGTGCTGAGGGGCAACTCAACGCAGCGGAGCGCGTTCGCCAACGCAGCGGAGCGATGGCACGCCACCCTGCATCGCAACTCGGCCGCAAATGGCTGTGCATGCCCTTGGTGATGGGCTCGGTGGTCATCTTGGCCGCCCCAACGGCCAACGTGGCATCCCCCCTGGCGCTGCTTGCGATCTGGGCACCGTTCAGCTTGCTCGTGACCTCCTTTGCAACCATGGCGGGTGAAGCGACACAACAAGTTCTCCGGGCCCGCATTCAATTGCGTGCATGGGGCGGGGGGCCGGACGGCCAATCGCACGATCTGAAAGCGCAACCTGGGCTTGACTTGGTGCAAGAAGGAATCAACGAACTGCGACGCGTGAACGCTGCACAGGCCATGCTCATTGGCACCTCCGCTCTCTTGTTGTTGACCGCCTCCGCCATCACGACCGGTTCTGTGGGTTGGAACCTCGCCGTGCTGCTCGTCATCGTCACCGGCGTGGCCCAAGGGTGGCATGCTCAGGTGACAGCCGACAAAATGCTGCAACTCGGCGATCCCTATCCACTCCTGATCTCCTTCGTCCCAACCCACCACTCCACCCAGTTTGACGGGACCCTCTCCGACCTCGTGCTCGCCCACCTTGACCCAGACCTGGTCATTGACTGGAAGGCCTGGTGCAGTGAATTGGTGAAAGCTGCCCTCGACCCACGCGGCCCGCGTCTGGTGCGGGAGCGGACCCTGCTCGTTCTGGCCCTGCATCATGACGGCCACTTTGACGATGCCAGTGCCATGATGCACCTCGACGACCTTCTCGGTCAACCCACCGTGGACCGCCTCCTCCTCGACGAATCAGCAGTGATGAACTGGCGGTCTGTCCAACGCTTGATTCAACACGCTTTGGCTTCTCAACCGAACGCAGCCCTGCTTCTGACGCGCCTGTTGGGAGATACCGTGGGGGGGACCGTCCGCCGGACCGGGCGCGATTGGCGTGTGGACACCGCCCTTGGCCCGGTGTGCGAGCGTGGAACCGGCCACCTGTTCGTCTTGGTTCACCACTGGGGCGAAGGAAGGGTCCCTGCCCACATTGAAATTCTCGCCCCCGGCGGCGAACCTTCACGTCGCAACCAACGCATCGTGGTCGAGGGATGCAGGGCGCTCGAAGAGCCGATCGATTTGCGTGGGAAGGACCGTCGTGCGGCCATGGACCGCTTGGTCGAACACGTCGATCGTTCGACGATGCTGTGGTTCCGTTTGGCGTGGCCAACCACCTTGCGCGGGTCGACCCGCGTTCAGGTCCACCTGAAGGACGGACGCGGACGGCTCATCGATGCCCGCGTCTTACGAACCGAACTTCGGCCGACTGCACGAGGAGGCGCCCGCGCCCTCGTTCGCCGTTTGGTGACGGTCCGTTCCATCAACGAATGGCCCCTCCCGAAGCGGGTTGAGGACGTCCTGACCGGCGAAGAAGACGCCTAGGTTCAAGCGCGGTCCTTATGGCGCGTCCCTCCGTCGCGCGCTTGTCGGAGGCATCAAAATGGAAGTCTGGGACGTTGTGGTGCTTGGTGACGGGCCGGCGGGGCTTGCTGCCGCGGCCAACGCGGCCAAGGAAGGCGCGAATGTGCTGCTGATTACCCCTGAGTCGCTTGGCCGCCGCGATCCTCGCATGAGCGATGGACTTGCTGCAGCCATTGACGAATCCACCAATCGAGGGCACAGAGAGGACACCATCCGCACAGGAGCCTTCCTTTCCGACCAAGACATTGTGGCCAGCGTGACCTCCTCCGCCGTGCGTGAGGCGGATTTGCTTGAGCGCCGAGGGGTCATCTTTCGCCGCGATCTTCGAGGCCTTCCTCATGTGCGCCGCCTGCCTGGGCATGGACAACCACGTGTTGTGGGGTCCGGCGACGCTGACGCGCGCGAACTTCAACAGGTCTTGGAGGAGCAATGCATGCGCCACGGCGTGGTGCTTCGCAGCGACCAGGTCCCGCTCAAGTTGGTGCACACCGGTCAGCGCGTCCAAGGCCTCGTCGTGGCCGATTTGACCGGCGGACGCGTGCTTGGGCTGCAATCCAAAGCCGTCATCCTTGCCGACACGGGTGCTTCTGACGTCGCTACTTCAGGTCGCGGCGGGCATGGCCTGTCCCTCGCCCTCGATGCGGGTCTTCCGCTCCGCAACATGGAATTCCTCGCTTCAACACCCCTTGGTGTACGTGACACCGACATGACGCTCCCGCTCGGACTTCTCGCTGATGGAGCGCAGGTGTGCGAGGCTGACGGCACCCCCATCGAACTTGGACCAGATCTTACCTCCGCAGTCGATGCGGTACGGACGGCCAAGGAAGCCGTCATCGACCTCCGAAACCTCGGCGAAGCACGCCCGTGGTACGATGCCACCTTCCGCCTCATCGCACAACGGCTTGGCGCAGACGCAGACCGGCAAACCATCGCCATCGAGCCTCGCGCTTTCGCCAGCATCGGCGGCGTGGCGGTCGACGAAGAAGGCCGAGCCGTCATTGGCTCATGGTCCCGCTGGTTCACTGGATTGTATGCGGCCGGTGGCACGGCGTGTACGGGGCTTCACGGCGCCGGCCTCCTCCCAGGTAACTTGGTCTTGGATGCCCTTACCTCTGGCCGCGCAGCGGGCGCCTCCGCAGCCGCATGGCTTGTCGAACAGGCCCACGGCGGTTCAAACGCCCTTGCAGAAGCCGTCACAGAAACAGAAGCGGACCTTGCGGCCATGATGACTCCTGTGGAGTCCGAAGAGGGCGTCGTCCGTACCGGCGCAGTGACCACAGAAGTCAGCGCCCTCATCAGCAGCGTCTTTGACGGCGGGACTTCCGCCGAAGCCCTCACTTCGGCCTTGGGCGCCTTGGAAACCCTCTCCGTTTCGGCCGAAGCTCTGCACCTCGACGACACCTCCCTTGTGGCCAACGCCAACCTCGAAGCAGTCTTGACCGCCCAACACGGCGTTCAGCAAGCCCGAGCCATGGTTCAGAGCGCTTTGGCCCGGACGGAGTCCCGCGGGGTTCACGTGCGCCACGATTTCCCCGACATTGACGACGAACAGATGCACCACACCCTGGTGTCTGATGACGGCACCACCGATACGCTTGCTGTCCGTAAGGGCGTCTCTGGCCACTGGGTCCTTGCTCCGACCGAATCGGCGTGAGGGTTGAAGTCAACCTCACGCCACGCACGTGCATGGGCGAGCCGACCTTGTTTGAGCGGATTGTGCAGGGCGAGATTCCCTCCCACCCGGTCGCCCGAGGAGAAGGTTGGTACGCCTTTCTCGACGTGTTTCCTCGACGTCCAGGCCATACCCTTGTTGTTCCTGAGCGGGGCGTCCCGCGTCTGGCCGACCTTGAAACGGCGGAACGGCGCGTCCTGATGGACGGCGTTGCCGAAGCACAACGGCGCCTTCAAGCGGTTTTTGGGACCCAGGATTTCCTCGTCTTGGTTCACGACGGAGCCGGAGCAGGGCAGGAGATCCCTCACGTTCACGTGCACGTGTTGCCACGTACCCCGGGCGATGGGGGGCATTCCCTGCCTGCGCTTTGGCCCGATGCGACCGGAAAGCGGGCGGACGACGCAGGGCTCGCGTCCTTGTCCGAGGATTTGGTGAGTGCATGACGCAAGCAGGTGAGGACGGCACGTTGGATCACCGCGGTGAACTCGTCCCCACGTTGACGAAGGCGAGCTCCAAAGTACGCCTTGATGCGTTGATGTCGGTGCCTCAGCCACGCTGGGACCGAGCCATTCCTGGCTCACCAGGGTGGACGAAGCTTGCCTTCGTCTTGCTCCGTATCGTCGCCCGTGGGCAGTTCAAGAGCCTGACCAGCGAAGGCCTGGACCGCTTGGATCATGATCGGGGGGCGATGTGTTGCGCCTGGCACGTCAACGCACTGATGGATCCGTTATCGATCATGCTCACCCACCCAAGCCATTTCGTCATCGGGGGGCGGCATGACCTCGTCACACGGCCTATCCTCAGCTTTTGGACGCGAAGGATGGCCGTTCAACCCGTTGTCCGCAAAGCCGAATTGTTGCGAGGAGGGTTCTCCCAAGAAGAGGCTCAGAACCTCAACGGGCGGACGTTGCTCAACATCGCCCGGGGCATTTCTCACGGCCACGGCTCGGCCCTCTTCCCAGAAGGCACGGCTCATGACGAGGCCCACATGATCCGTCTGCGAACGGGGCCAATGCGGACGGTGCTCGCCGCGGCGGCCATCGCTCATGTGGAAGGGCGCCCTCTCCCACACTTGGTGCCCGTCGGACTTCATTTCCGGGTGCGCCATCATTTCCGGACCGACGCACACGTCGAATATGGAGATCCAATTCCGGTCAAGTTGGACGACATTCCAGCGGACCTGTTGGCCGCCGTGAAGCGAAACGATTGGAGCGAACCGCCGGCCGAAGCGGTTACCGCACTTCGGGATACGTTGACGCCACGCCTGCGTCGACTGACGCCGGATCTTGTGACGTGGGATGAGCGGCGCGCCTTGCACGCTCTTGCACATGTCCGAGCACGACGCCAGCATCGACCTCTGCCCGATTGGAAGTCGGAAGTTATGGCCGCACGTGCCGAACGCGATGCGCTTCGACCCGCCGAGGACCGCGCCCTCGAAGCCATCGTCCCAGAACCATTGTCCTCGCCGGCCATCGATGCCGCCGACGCCTTGGCCCGTCGGCTTGAGGCGCATGGTTTGGACGGGCGCGATCTCGATGCAACCGCCCGCGGCCTCCGCCGCAACACGCCGACCGCCACCTTGGGCGGCCTGGCCCGGATGGCCCTTTTCCTCCCCCTGCTCCCCGTGTTTCTCCTCTCGATGGGGATTCAATCCACGCTGGGTTACGTGAAAGGCAATTCGACGGACGAGGGCGTCGACGCGCGGACGACCTACCATTTCGTGTTCGCTTTGTTTGCTTCGATGATCGTGTGGCCGCTGGTGGCGGGCGGCCTCGCCGCGGGGGCTTACGTTGGGGGCTTGTTCGATCAAACCGGCTTCCCTGAAATCAGCGCAATCCTTGCAATTCCCCTTTGCTTCCCCCTCTTTGTGCTGTCCGGTTGGTCCTTTGCTTCGGCTTGGGACGGGTGGGTCGTGCTCCGTGGTGGCTTGCGCCGGTCACGTTTGCGCCGTCGTCATGCCGAGGCCCTTTCCGCCGAGTTGGGGGCGCTTCACTCCGTACTGGATGAATGACGGCGACGGTGTGGTTCAAATCACCCAAGCCGCAGGCTTGAGCATGGACGCCTCTGAGGTCGGCACGCTTCTGCGCCGTTGGTTCGCCGGCGAGCGACTGGAAGTTCGCGAGCAAAAAGACCCCCGCGCAGACGTTCATCTCGCGGTCAAGTACCCACCAGGTCCAAGGGGTCACACCTTCACCGTGGTCGTCCCGAAAGGCCGAGACTTGGTGGCGGTGTCGAGCGTCACTCGCGTGGACGCCGGTCAACAAGACGAGATGACCACCCTGATGGGCGAAGAATCTGAGGAGTGGAAGGCTTGGGTCCACGAAATGCGAATGCATCTCATCGGCAGCGGCGTGGATTGGAACCTCAGCATGGGTCACGATGGAAAGGCTCGTCCCGGTCCACTTCAGGCCTTCAATGTCAGCCTGCCTGTCTGGTTCGACGGCCTCACCAAGAACGAGATCATGCAATCCCTTCGAACGCTTTGGATGAGCAAATTGGGATTGATTCATGAGATTAAATTCGGATTTGGTCAAGGCGTCGGCCGCCCGGGCCCCGTCGACGATTGGGAGGAACGAAAGCGACAGCGTGGCAAAAACGGCAGCCGACCGAGCACCGTCGAAGAGACGGCAGAGATTCAAATTCTCGACGACGATGCGGCTCCTTTCGGTCACGATTTCGACCCCTCTGAGTGGATTTGAGGCACCCTCGGTCGTCTGACCTGAATGGGGTGCGGTTAAGTAGGATGAAACCTCGATTTAGCCTGCCAGTCCACTGGAGGTTGTCCCTATGCGCCAATCAATGAAGTCCCTAAGCCTCGTCTCGCTGCTTTTGCTCTCCGTTTGCTCCTCGATGTTCATCGTCACCGATGTCGCCGAGGCCAACACCGTCGTCATCACCGAAGCGGTGCAAGTCGTCGACGGCGGCGCCGCCTCCGACCAACAGTCCGCGGTCGGTTCCGACAGTGAGGGCAACGTGCACCTCGTGTGGACCCGCAACGGCCAGCACCTCTGGTATTCGATGCTCTCACCTCGCGGCGAGACGATGATCGACGCGACCCAGATCAGCAACTCTGGACTTCACAAGATCGCCCACCCGGACCTCGTCGTGGACGAGGACGACACCGTTCACGTGGTTTGGGCCGACCGGGCCGGTCAGCACTCGATCATGTACAGCGCCCTCCAACCCTTCAAGGCGCCACGCGACGGCCAGGCAACGACGGACGGGGCCATCTCCTCCATTGACGACACCATCATCTCCAAGCGTTCACAGAACCGCGACTGGCCCGCCATCGACGTCGACAGCCAAGGAGCCCTTCACGTCGTGTGGCAAGACAGCTACGACCCGCTTGACAAGTTCTTCGCGCAGCCCCAAATTTACTACTCCATGATCGAGCCCGACGTGACCACCGGCGGCACACTGACGCTGTTTGATGACACGCTTCTGACGCCGATCATTGGCCACAAGGGACACCCCGACGTGGTGGTCGACGCGAACGACTACGTGCAAATCGCTTGGGATGACACCCGCGGTGGCAAAGTCGAACTCGTCTTCGTGGTCGACACTTCCGGTTCGATGTACTCCGAGTGGGCCGACGTGTGCACCGTCATTTACGGGGGCAACTTCGCCAGCGGCGGATACTTCCGTGGAATCAAGCCGTTGCTCGCCGACGCCAACATGTCCGTGTACGAGACCATCTACGGCCTTGGCAACACCCTGCCAAGCGTGGCCCAGTCGGGCAACTGTGCGGCGTACTACAAGGGCGGACAAGGCCCACGGAACACCGCACTGGGCACCACCGACAGCGACAACTCCGGTGGCCTGCGCGTCCTTCCGGAGACCATCTACAACGGCAACACCTACTCTGGCTACTCTGGAGAGGACTGGGGTCCAGGCACCAACTGGGCTTGCCTCTCGTGGAAGGATGCCTTGGGCAACGTGCCCGGCAACCCCCCGTCCACCTCGGACCACAAGTGGAACCCCAATGCCACGAAGATCGCCATCCCCATTTCCGACGAAGGACCCAAGGACGGCGACCCCGCGACGGGCGCTGACGACTCGGCTTCCATCGAAGAGGCGCACGACAGCTGCGTGACCGCAGGCGTGGTTCCAGTCGGCCTCTATGGTCAGAGCTACGGCGGCGCAGGGACGGTCGAATCTCACTTCCGCGACTTGTCTCAGTGCCCCAATGGCGTGGTCAGTCAGCAGACACGGAACTGCCCGGGAAGCACCGTTCGCAACACCGACGCAGGTGGCCAAGTGTACGAATTCCCCTCGGGCACGAGCAACAACATGAACCTCCTTGTTGAAGCGATGGTCTACATCTCTACGAACAACTCCCGTGAGATCTACATGAGCGTCCTCGACCCCTACGGGAAGATGAACAACGACGCGCAGTGGACGCCCGGCGACATGGGCACAAACGTGGTCGGCAACGGCTACGTCGAAGACACCGGCGCCGGTGCTGACGGCCATCTCGTGGTCGTCAACGACACCCGTGTG
>MDSV01100704.1_pt1 | contig 11132 bp, 9 predicted proteins | sample 810851 | NCBI WGS metagenome assembly MDSV01 (sample SAMN05326640, study PRJNA326480) | marine metagenome | isolation source: seawater | place: Atlantic Ocean: North East | collected 2012 | reverse complement strand
AGCTATCTGACGTGGGCTTACAACTCATAAAACAATAATCATGGAATTAAAAGAAATACAAAACCTAATCAAGTTTGTAGCCAAATCTGGGGCAAGTGAAGTAAACCTCGAGATGGGCGAAATTAAAATTACCATAAAAACAGATAAGAGTCAGGCTGCAGTACCTATGTCTATGATGCCACAACCAGCACCCGTAGCCATGGCGCCTTTAGCTGCTGCCCCTACGGCAATTGCTGCCGTTACTGAAACCCCAGTTGAAGCAAAAGCGACACCAGTAGCTGAAACTACAGGCGACACAATTAAGTCTCCCATCATTGGAACTTTTTACCGTAAACCTTCACCTGAAAAGCCTAACTTTGTAGAGGTAGGCGATCATGTAAACGAAGGTGATACGCTTTGTGTTATTGAAGCGATGAAACTCTTCAATGAGATTGAAGCAGAAGTGAGCGGAACCATAGTAAAGATTTTGGTTGAAGACTCTACACCTGTCGAATTTGAACAACCATTGTTTATTATTGATCCTGCCTAAATCGCGGCCTATGTTTAACAAAATTTTAATCGCCAACAGAGGCGAAATAGCATTACGTGTTATCCGTACTTGCCGTGAAATGGGAATCAAAACGGTAGCTGTTTATTCAAAAGCAGATGTGGACAGTTTACACGTCCGTTTTGCCGATGAAGCTGTTTGTATTGGACCTGCGCCAAGTAGCCAGTCTTATCTTAAGATACCTAATATCATTGCGGCAGCTGAAATTACTAATGCAGATGCCATCCACCCTGGTTATGGCTTTTTGTCTGAAAATGCCAAGTTTTCTAAAATCTGTGAAGAGCACAAAATAAAATTCATTGGTGCTTCTGCGCAAATGATTCAGCAAATGGGCGACAAAGCCACCGCAAAAGCAACCATGAAGGATGCTGGTGTACCAACAATTCCAGGTTCTGAAGGAGTTATTGAAAGCTTTGAGGAATGTAAGAAGCTGGCCAAAAAGACCAAATACCCCGTAATGCTAAAGGCTACTGCCGGTGGGGGTGGAAAAGGTATGCGTGCCATATGGGAAGAAAAAGGTCTTGAAAAGGCTTGGGAAGATGCTCGTCAAGAATCTAAGGCTGCATTTGGTAACGACGATATGTACCTAGAAAAGCTAATTGAGGAGCCGCGTCATATTGAAATTCAAATTGTTGGAGATGCTTTTGGAAAAGCCTGTCATTTATCTGAACGTGACTGTTCTATTCAAAGAAGACACCAAAAATTAACAGAAGAAACCCCTTCACCATATATGACCGATAAGCTTCGTAAACAAATGGGGGCTGCAGCAGTAAAGGCGGCAGAGTTCATTAAATACGAAGGTGCAGGAACTGTTGAATTTTTGGTTGACAAGCACCGTAATTTTTATTTTATGGAGATGAATACCCGTATTCAAGTGGAGCATCCTATCACAGAACAAGTCATTGACTTTGACTTGATCGCAGAACAAATAAAAGTTGCTGCTGGAAAGCCAATAGAAGGAAAAAACTATATACCAAAACTACATTCTATTGAATGTCGTATCAATGCAGAAGACCCGTACAATGACTTTCGGCCGTCTCCTGGGATAATCAAAACGCTTCATACACCTGGGGGTCATGGAGTGCGTTTGGATACTCACGTATATGGTGGGTATATGATCCCCCCGCATTACGACTCGATGATTGCCAAACTCATTACCACGGCACAAACACGTGAAGAGGCCATTAACAAAATGAAGCGTGCATTGGATGAGTTTGTTATTGAGGGTGTAAAGACAACCATTCCCTTTCACCGTCAGTTGATGGATCATCCTGAATATGTTGCAGGGAACTATACCACCAAGTTTATGGAGGATTTTGAAATGGAAGATGAGGTCTAGTTGAACTAGCCTTTCTCTTTTTTGTTCGGAAGTACCTTAAAGCCCATATTATATAGCGTAAAGGCAAATATATCTGCGTATTGCTCAATGGTTTTGTTGACTGGGGTGCCGGCGCCGTGACCCGCATCTGTTTCAATTCGAATCAGCACTGGATTTTGCCCACTTTGATTTGCTTGTAGTGCTGCTGCAAACTTAAAAGAATGTGCAGGCACAACCCTGTCATCGTGGTCTCCCGTGGTAACCATGGTAGCGGGATAAGGCGTATTCGCATCAACATTATGCACAGGTGAATACCCTTTTAAATACACAAACATTTCTTCAGACTGATCGGCGGTTCCGTAATCATAGGACCAGCCTGCGCCTGCGGTAAATGTATGATAACGCAACATGTCCAAAACACCAACAGCAGGTAATGCGACTTTAAACAGTTCTGGGCGTTGCGTCATACATGCGCCCACAAGCAATCCCCCATTTGAACCGCCACGAATGGCGAGGTATTCTGGGTTTGTGTAATTGTTTTCAATAAGATATTCTGCAGCTGCAATAAAATCGTCAAACACATTTTGCTTTTTCATTTGTGTTCCTGCATCGTGCCACGCCTTACCGTATTCGCCACCGCCTCGTAAATTAGGAACGGCATAAATACCCCCTTGCATTAGCCAAACTGCATTGGTAATACTGAACGAAGGCGTAAGGCTTATGTTAAATCCACCGTATCCGTATAAAATGGTTGGAGTGTCTCCAGTAAGCTCAAGCCCTTTTCTGTGGGTAATCATCATGGGTACTTGTGTACCATCCTTAGAACTATAGAAAACTTGTTTGGACTCAAAATCGTCAGCATCAAAGGCAATTTCTGGTGCCCAATATTGACGTGTTTCTCCTGTTTTTGGATTTAGCGCAAAGGTGGAAGATGGCGTGTGATAATTTGAAAAGCTGTAATAAAGCGCTTCCTGGTCAATTTTACCTCTAAACCCACCTGCACTTCCGTCGGCTGGCAACTTGATTTCTCGTATTAACTTACCATCATAGTCGTATTGATAAACCTTAGACAAGGCATCTATCATATACTCAGCAAAGAAATAATTACTCCCGCTAGTAATGCTCAAAACATTTTCGGTTTCAGGAACTAAATCCCTCCAATAATTTGGTGTAGGGCGAGAGACGTAGGCCGTTACTAGTTTTTTGTTGGGTGCATTTAAATTGGTTACTAAAAATAACTTGTCGTGCACTGTTTCTAGTACGTAGGTGTCCGAATCTTCGTGATCAACAATGGGTTTTATATTTGCATTAAGGTTTTGCAAATCCAACATAAATAATTTATTCCCAGAAGTGGTATTAGAGGCACTAATGAACAAATAGCGCTGATCTTCAGAAACAGAGCCGCCTATATAGCGGTGCTTTTGCTTGTCCGTACTACCAAAAATAACCTTGTCTTGCGCTTGAGATGTTCCTAGCTTATGATAATACAGCTTGTGCTGATCGGTTTTGGCAGAGAGCTCAGACCCTTCAGGCTTGTCATATGACGAATAATAAAAACCTTTGTTTCCATACCAAGAAACCGAACTGAACTTAACATTAACTAGGGTATCTTCAATGATCTTTTTTGATGCAGCCTCCATGACAATAATCTTACGCCAATCGGAGCCTCCTTCAGAAATAAGATATGCTAAGCGACTGCCATCTTTAGTAAAGCGAACCCCTGCTAAAGAAGTCGTTCCGTCTTCAGAGAAATCGTTTGGATCTAGAAAAACTTCCGGCGTTTCGGTGTCTTTTTGGCGGTACAAAACATAATGGTTTTGTAGTCCGTTGTTTTTATAAAAGTAGGTGTAGTCACCCTCAACAAATGGGCTTGACCGCTTTTCATAGTTCCAAATATTTGTCAACGATTCTTCTAACGCAGACCTATAATCGATCTGGTCTAAGAAGTCAAATGTCACTGCATTTTGGCGTGCTACCCAATCTTCTGTTTCGGCTGAGCGGTCGTCTTCCAGCCAGCGATATGGGTCTTCTACAGCTTGTCCAAAAAAGCTATCAATGACTATTTCTTTTTTGGTTTCGGGATACATAATGAATGGTTTTTTAGCGCAAGAAGTAACCAGCGCTAAGGAAATTAGGATTAAATAGGGGCGCATATTTTTAATTTTTTTAAAAATAGAAAAATTTAAATTAAGCTGTTTTCTGCTAAATATTCCGCAATTTGAACTGTGTTGGTGGCGGCACCTTTACGCAAGTTGTCTGCAACTATCCATAAGTTTAAACCATTTTCTTGTGAGGTATCTTTTCGTAAACGGCCCACAAATACTTCATCTTTTCCTTGTGCCTTAAGTGGCATGGGGTACTCATTATTATGAATATCGTCCTGTACCACAACGCCATGGGTTGCAGCAAGAACTTGACGAACCTCGTCTAGTTCAGCAGGCTTACTTAATGTTAGGTTTACAGATTCGCTATGTCCACCCACGACAGGTATGCGCACTGCTGTAGCCGTTACTCTGATATTAGGGTCTAAAATCTTGTGTGTTTCGTTTACCAATTTCATTTCCTCCTTGGTGTAATTATTGTCCAAGAAAACATCACAATGTGGAATGGCGTTACGGTGAATGGCGTGTGGGTAGGCCATTTCGCCTTTTTTGCCTTCGTATTCGTTTTCCAATTGTTGCACTGCCTTAACACCTGTTCCCGTTATTGATTGATAAGTAGAAACAACTACTCTTTCAATGCCAAATACACGGTGAATGGGCGCTAGTACCATAACCATCTGAATGGTAGAGCAATTTGGGTTTGCAATAATTTTATCTTCAGCGGTCAGTTCGCTAGCATTGATTTCAGGAACTATAAGTTTGTGATCTGGATTCATACGCCAGGCGGATGAGTTATCAATTACAGTACAACCAATGGCAGCAAACTTTGGTGCCCAAACAAGCGAAGTATCGCCGCCTGCAGAAAACAAGGCAACATCTGGCTTTAAGGCAACGGCATCGCTTAGGGTAACAACCGTATGGTGCTCACCATTATAGGTTAATTGCTTCCCCGCCGAGCGAGACGAAGCTACAGGGATCAATTTAGTGATGGGGAAATGGCGTTTTGCCAACACTTCTAACATTATATGGCCAACCATCCCGGTGGCGCCTACTACTGCTACGCGCATGAACTTATTTTTGCTGCGAAGGTACGGCATATCTGCTTTAAAAAAAGAAGCAAACTGCTGTTTACCAAAAAAATAGTTTGTATATTTTATATCATTTTTATGAAATGATTTTACGCTTTATTCTTTGTGAAAGGCCTGTAATAAACTCATAAGAAATGGTTCCAGCCGAATTGGCTAGGTTTTCAGCGCTGGCATTAGGTCCAATAACGATAACCGTGTCGCCTACTTGGCAATCAATATCCGTAACATTTACCATAATCATGTCCATGCACACATTTCCAAGTATGCTTGCTTTTTGCCCATTAATCATAACGTAGCCCTTGCCGTTTCCATAGATTCTGCCTATCCCATCAGCATGACCAAGCGGCAGTGTTGCTGTTTTGGTTCTGGCTTTTGCTACAAAAGCACGGTTGTAGCCTAAAGTGTCCCCTTTTTCAAGTATATGGATTTGAGAAATAACAGTCCTCAAAGTAAGCACCGGTTTTAGCAAGGCATCAGCACTTAGATGATTAGCATAGCCGTAAAGGCTTATCCCCGTGCGTACCATATTGTATTGTGCCTCAGGGAAATGTAAAACCCCGGAAGTATTCAGAACATGGAAGGTTGTTTTGGGATGCGTAGGACTAAAAACATCTACAATTTCCGAGAAAATTTTTAATTGTGTTTTAGTAAATGTACGTTCGCTTAAATCGTCAGAAGCGGCGAGGTGAGAATATACTCCTTGAAGCAACAACGACGGGGCGTTGTCTTTAAACAGTTCTAAAAGTGTCGTAGCATCTTTTGGGTCAAAGCCTAGCCGATTAAGCCCGGTGTTAAATTTTAAATGGACGGGGTAATGGCTAACATTTAATTCCTTTATTTTTAATAACATCGCGTCCAAAATAGGTTGACAATAAACGCTTGCTTCAAGCTTGTGTTCAATTAATTCATCTAAGTTTGATAGCTGTGGGTGAAGTACCAAAATAGGCGTTTTTATGCCTGCTTTGCGAAGATTTACTCCTTCCTGTACATAGGCAACACCAAAATAATCAACTCCTTGTGAGACCAAACATTTTGCGGCCTCAATGGCATCACTACCATAACCAAAAGCCTTCACTACAGCTAGAAGCTTTGTATTAGCTGACAATTGTTTTCGTAAGAAAGTATAATTGTGCCTTAAGTTAGAAAGGTGAATTTCAAGAACGGTCTCGCTCATATTGCCTTAGGCGTTATTGCTTTTTTTTGGTGTCACCGTTTCAGATGTGACATTCATTTTACGTACTTTTTCACGTACCATAAGTTTGTGAAAAGCGGCCCTACTCAAAGGTTCGTACTCTTCAGTTTCGCCAAGCATAACCAGACTGTCATTTTCTCCTTTTCGAAAACTGTGATGGGCCAATTCACCTGTTCTAGTACATATCGCATGTACTTTAGTTACGTATTCGGCTGTGGCCATCAAGTTTGGAATTGGACCGAAAGGGTTTCCTTTAAAATCCATGTCTAAACCCGCAACTATAACCCGAATCCCATGATTGGCTAAATCATTACAAACTCGGACAATCTCATCGTCAAAAAACTGAGCTTCGTCTATACCAACCACATCGCAGTTATCTGCTAATAAGCGGATATTGGCTGCAGCAGAAACAGATGTAGAAATAATTTCACTCGAGTCATGAGAAACAACCTTGTCAGTTCCGTAGCGATTGTCAACATCAGGTTTAAAAATCTCTACTTTTAAGTTGGCAAACTTTGCGCGTTTTAATCGGCGGATAAGTTCCTCTGTTTTTCCTGAAAACATGGAGCCCGTGATGACCTCAATCCATCCATACGATTCTTTTTTGTGCCCTGTGTTTTCGAGAAACATATTATACTAGTTTTTAAACGCTATAGTGCGTAAGTACCATTCAAAAGTATTAAATTTAAACAGCCAAAGTTATGGATGAAGAAAAAGTTTTAAAAAGTACTGCTGAAAAAGCATTAATTAGCCTTGCCCATAAAATATTACGGGAGCGCAGTCAGATGTCACTTTCAGATATTCGCGAAAAAGCAGAAGACATAGTGGCCATCGCTGAAGCAAAAACACAAAAACCCCCATCTAAAATAGTGGAAAAAACACCTGCGCTTGAAGATGTTTTATGTCAACCCATTACTAAAATTACTTTTGAAGCGGTCTGTATAAATTTTGTCGAGCAACTTTTTGAGGGGAACAATGCCGATTTCGAGCGCATCATGTCAATGCTAAATTCAAAGGAAAACAAAGCAGAAGCAATATCCTTTATTGAACAACAAGTCCAGCCCGATTACGATTGGAGCGATAAAAAAAGTGATGTTGCTGCATTTATCGAGCATATTTCGCAACTTTACGAAGCTTAAATCTCCTCTATAAAAAATAAGGTTTGAAAAAAAACACTACACAACATGAAATGGACGGTCTCTGGTTGGTTCCAACTCCAATTGGAAACTTAGGTGATATTACAATACGCGCTTTAGAAGTGTTAAGGGGTGTAAACCTTATTTTGGCTGAAGACACAAGGACCACTGCAAAGCTGCTTAAGCATTACGGGATAGACTCACCTATGCAGTCATATCACATGCACAACGAACACAAATCAGTGCCCAAAATTATTTCAGAGTTATCAGCTGGCGGATGTATTGCATTAGTTTCTGATGCCGGTAGCCCAGGCGTTTGTGATCCAGGATTTTTATTGGTTCGTGCGTGCCTAGCTGCAGATATTAATGTTGAGGCACTGCCCGGAGCTACAGCCCTTATTCCTGCACTAACACTTAGCGGACTTCCCACTAATCGTTTTGTCTTTGAAGGATTTTTACCCCAAAAAAAAGGGCGCCAAAAACGCCTATCGGAGTTGGCTATGGAAACACGCACAATAGTACTGTATGAATCCCCTTACCGAATAGCAAAAACCCTTGGGCAACTTGCCAAGCACTTAGGAGAAGATCGTGGAGCTACAGCCTCAAGAGAAATCACAAAAAAGTTTGAGGAAACCGTCCGCGGTTCTTTAAAAACACTTTTGAACCATTTTACACAAACCTCGCCTAAGGGGGAGTTTGTGATCGTGATAGAAGGAATATCGTAATGCATTGGAATATAAAGGATCCGCCACTTCAGAAAACCGTAGCACATCTAATCGATTGCTTGGGCGTTGATCCTGTTATTGCACAGCTGCTTGCACAAAGGGGTTTCTCTACATTTGAAGAGGCAAAATCTTTTTTTAGACCGCATATTGGACAACTCCACGATCCTTTTTTAATGAAAGATATGGACAAGGCTGTGGCAAGACTACAACATGCTATTAACCAAAAAGAGAATATCATGGTTTATGGCGACTATGACGTAGACGGAACTACATCTGTAAGCTTACTGACACATTTTTTACGTAGCCAAGACCTAGAGGTAACACCCTATATTCCAGATCGCTATGCTGAAGGTTATGGACTATCTACAAAAGGAATAGACGCTGTAAAAGCAGCCAATATAAAATTTATGATTGCCTTGGATTGCGGGATAAAAGCTGTCAAGCAAGTGGAATATGCAAAAAAATTAGGTATTGAACTTATTATTTGCGACCACCATACACCTGGCGATGTGCTGCCAGATGCTTTAGCTGTTTTGGATCCTAAACGAAGTGATTGCACCTATCCCTTTAAAGAACTTTGCGGCTGTGGTGTGGGTTTTAAGCTCATACAAGGATTGTTACAGCATCAAGGGAAAGAAGTAAATGAAATTATAGCATATTTAGATTTCGTTGCGGTTGCCATTGCAGCAGATATTGTTCCAATAGTTGGTGAAAACAGGGTCCTTGCATTTTTGGGGCTTCAGCAACTCAACAACCATCCACGACCAGGTCTAAAAGCGATTATGCGCGATAAACCAACGAAGCAAATTATTTCAGATATTCTTTTTGGTATAGCACCTAGAATCAATGCTGCTGGACGTATGAAGCATGGACTTGATGCTGTTAAATTACTGCTCTCAGAATCTGGTGAAGAAGCCAAAAAAATAGCACAAGAAGTCGAAATATACAACACCTCACGTCGTAAATTAGAAAAAGAAATTACCGAAGAGGCCTTGACACAAATATTAGAAAATGAAGAAGAAAACAACGCGACCAATGTCGTCTATTCACCGCACTGGCATAAAGGCGTAATCGGGATTGTTGCTTCAAGGATTATTGAAACCTATTACAGGCCAACTTTGGTATTTACAATGTCTAGTCAAGGAATTTTAGCTGCATCTGCACGCTCGGTACCTGGCTTTGATTTGTATGAGGCAATCGATGCCTGCCGTTCGCATATCATTCAATTTGGTGGGCATAAATACGCGGCTGGGCTCACCATAAAGGAGGAAAACTACAAAGCATTTAAAGAAAACTTTGAGGCGCAGGTTGCCCAAACAATAACAGCTGTGCAAAAGGAACAGGCCCTTGAGATTGATCTCGCATTACCCTTTACTTCAATCACGTTAAAGTTATTACGTGTCTTAAAGCAAATGGAGCCTTTTGGGCCTGAAAACAGAAGTCCTATATTTTATACAGAAGGGGTTAGGGACAGCGGTTATGCCAAATTAGTTGGGCAAGACAAAAGCCATCTTAAAGCCCGATTTATACAAGGATCCAGTTCCCCCATAGACGCCATAGGCTTTAGCTTAGGAGAAAAAATATACCTACTCAAAAAAAGATCACCTCTTCGGATTGCATACAGTATTGAAGAAAACGTATGGCATGGCCATGTAGGCGTTCAGCTTAGACTAAAGGATGTTGAATAAAAAAACCCTCTAAGGCGAGGGTTTTTTATATTTTAATAAGAATACTTTTTTAAAACAGATACTGTAAGCTTAAGTTGAAGTTCCTTGGTGGGCCGTAATAATAACCCCACCTCTGACGAGTAGAATAATAAACCTCATCCAAAAGATTGTAAACGTTTAATCTAACTCTCATATCGTTTGACCCTGCATCAAAATCATACGTTACTCCTAGATCCATAAGTCCATATCCATCTAATTTCTCCCCTTCATAGCCTGTTCCTGCAATAGAAGCTTCAAATACGTTGTCGATATTAATAAAACCATAATGGTCATCAAAATAATTGTAGCGCATATCTAAAGAAAAATCATCTGAAATTTTAGTGTCAAAGCTAATTCCGAATGTAGTTTGGGGAGACCTACCAACTTTTACTTCACTTAGGGTTAAATTTCCTGAAGTAGTTGATCTATCTCCTCCAGATGTCTCAGTTGTAAGTGAATACGAAGCATCTCCCTCATATATCCAATCTCCAAAAGAGCCCATTAAGTTTACGTTTGTTGAGGATCCCGCTTTAAATGCCATTTGAATTTCAATTCCTTGATGCAATTGATCAACTCCTCTAAAATTATAATCTTGCTCGTCACCATTAGGTGCCTCCTCAAAATAATCAAAAGCCCTGTTACCCCATCTCGTTGAATATAAGTCAACTAAAACTCTCATATTATTACTTTCATATCTATATCCAGCCTCTAACCCTGTGATTTCCTGATTTGGTTGAACATCCCATGTCCCGCTATAATGATCGTCAGAAAACATGCTGGCATACCAAGGCTGTCTTGAATTAAATCCTCCATTAAAGAATACTTGGTGATCATCAGAAAACGTGTAAGAAAATCCTGCTTTATAACTATGTCCATCAAACTTTTTCTTTTCATTTGTGCCTAGACCGTCTCCATATCCAGTATTTCTACCTGTCCTTTGCATATCCTGAGAATTAAGTGCAACTTGAATAAAAGCAGAAAAATTGTCATCGGCATATTCAGCCTGACCAAAGCCTCCAAAGTAATTTATTGTTTCTTCATGGTCATATATTAACCGCTGGTCCTCAGGTGCATAATCCCCAAACATAGCTGCCCAAGGGTCAGCTGGATATGTTTTTGAGATTAGATAATCGTCCGGACGATTATCCCATCTAAAATTATCTCTATATCCATTTACACCTAAAAAGTCAACAACTTGTCTAAAGTGTAGACCATTGTAAGTTCTCCAATCAAAACCTACATTATACGTGATTTTACCTTTTTCAATTGTCAAGTTAGAAACCGTACCATACCAATCGTGTATGTTCATTGAGCCTCT
>MDSV01011506.1_pt1 | contig 11132 bp, 5 predicted proteins | sample 810851 | NCBI WGS metagenome assembly MDSV01 (sample SAMN05326640, study PRJNA326480) | marine metagenome | isolation source: seawater | place: Atlantic Ocean: North East | collected 2012 | reverse complement strand
TAAGGTCTCAAAATCCAGAAAAAACAAAGGTAAAGCCAAGAAGAAAACAGTCGATAAAGCTGCTTAAGTCCGTGCCATTCGCGTCAGTCCCTTACGCCCAAGCTTCTTGCCACGCTTGGCCAATTTATACCTTTGAGCATTGCTCAACTTCAATTTCACGCCCTTCTTGTCCAGCTGTTCTTTGAGTATCTCGTTCTCCGCATTCAAATACATGATCACATCATGCTGTTTGCGATTCAGCCAGCCCGCCAACGTGGCTAAGAAAATGGTCATTTGCGTCTTCAAGGCGCTTTTTTCTGATTTCCGCAAGTCATTGGCGAGCAGAACAGTTCCTAAAATTGAACCCCTCACCCTTTAAGGCACTTTCCGGCAGTAAGAATATAGATTTCGGCTTTTTCATTCGATGATGCAAAATTAAAGCATATCATACCTTAGGCTAAAAGTGGATCCAACGGCGGGCATGCATGATCCACGGGTAGTCCCCCAAGAACCGCTTCGGCCATAAACTCAACAGATGGCACTGCGTCCGGCTCCAATTCAAAAATCTCGATCGTGTTAGAGCCAGACTTCAATAATGGAGCAGGCACATAGAGCGTTTGCTGTGGCCCCACTGCTCGATAGCGCCCCAAAGCAAATCCGTTCAACCAAACGATCCCATGGTGCCCTTCGATTACACGTAGAAAAGTATCTGCCGGCTCATCAATCTGAATTTCAGTTCGATACAGTCTAGGGTTACCTCTGGCGAGCACCGCCCCCCACTCCAGTCGTGAGCGGTCTTCCATCGAGAGTGGATAGTTCTTCCAATTGTGCAGGAACTGAAGCCCCATGCGGATGCCATGCGTAATGCCTTTTCGATCATACATGTCAGGACCGTAATTAATACGCCCTTCATTCTCGACGAGCACCTGCAGTTTAGCCCCGCCGGCAGGGATGCTCACGGCAATCCCCTCCTGAGCTTGATTACGAACCACCAGTCCTAGAAATTTGCCATCCAAGTAGACCCAGGCACGGTCGCGGACCTTCTGAAGCATAATTTTGGATTCCGGACGCGGCCCCGAGACTTCGGTTTCATAAAGAATAAAACCAAAGTTCTGATCGATATCCTCCATGGATAATGGGCACGCCGATTGAACCGGATCTGCGAGCAAATCCACCTGTCCCAGAAAAGCGGCCGACGCTTGCATCTCGACACGACCAAACGCCACACCGGTGGTCTTTTCAGGAATGGGTCCGACCTCAGCGCCATACTTCGCAAAGACCTCACGGAACTTTTCAAACTTTGGGGTTGGATTCCCCTGCTCGTCCAGCGGAGCATCATAGTCATAACTGGTGACTGTTGGCGTGTAGGTTTCGAATTTATTCGCCCCATTCCAGAAGCCAAAATTGGTACCTCCATGCATCATGTAGACATTGACCGAGGCATCGTTAGCCAGGATTTCATCCAAGGCCTCCGCGGCATCTTCGGCATCACGCGTATTGTGGTCCAAGCCCCAATGATCGAACCAACCGTTCCAGAACTCCATGCACATCAGGGGGCCTTCCGGCTGATATTCCCGCAACTTTTTAAAAGCCTCCGTCGCCTTGGAGCCGAAATTCGCGGTCTTCAGCAAATGCGGGAGTGTGCCTCCTTGGAGCATATGATCCTCCGGTCCGTCCGATGTAAAGAGGAGGACGTCGATTCCATGTCGCTTGATGCAGTCTTCCGACCAAGACAAATACTCTTTGTCGATACCATAGCTGCCATATTCATTCTCGACTTGGACGGCCACGACCCGACCGCCGCGGGTGCTTTGCAGATCGACAAATTCTTGCATCAAACGTCCGAAATAGCGATCCACGTGAGCCAAGTAGGTCTGATCCATGCAACGTAGGCGCACATTACGATCTTTCAGCAACCATGCTGGAAACCCGCCGAACTCCCACTCCGCGCAGATGTAAGGTCCGGGGCGGACGATCACATCCATATCCAGCTTAGAGGCTGTTTCGATGAATTTCCGGATATCTAGCAGACCATCAAAGTCATACACGCCGGGTTGCGGCTCATGCAGATTCCACGGCACATAAGTCTCCACCGTGTTCAAGCCGCAGGCCTTGTATTTGCGTAAGCGATCCTCCCAATACTCCGGCACCACGCGGAAGTAATGCAGGGCACCGGACAGTATCCGATGGGGTTTGCCATCGCGGACGAATTGATCGCCCTCCGTTTTCAATAAAAACTCACTCATAATTCATCCTGACTATCGTAGCTTATCCCAGATCCCACGAACCGGCATACCTTCATTTCCTGCCCATGGATTCGAATCCTCGATCGGTGCGTCCTCAATCAAGCGGGCAATCCGATCGCGGAACTCATACACTTTGTTACTACTTTTGGTATAGGTGTTTCGATACTTGGAATACTCGTCGAAATCAGTGAGCGCAACCTTCGCTTCTTCCAACCAGTCGCTCTCTCGGGAGTAAGAGCGCTCGTAAATTTTCACCTTGTGCGCAAGGATCATGTAATAAGCGAGATCCTCCATACCATCACGGAAGTTCTCCAGCACCATACTTGGAACCATGGTTCCGTCTTTCATGTAATAGAACCAGCGCCCATCTCCATGTGTATCTCCAAACGAAATTGGATTCCATGTGGTATATGGGTACTCACCGATCCCCCCACCTTTCTCTTCATTTTCCCCATAAATAGATGTTTCATAATACAGAAAGCCTGCTGGGCGATATTTGGCTTGCTGAATTCCCATCATGACACGTGCGTCGATAGGATCATACTCAATAAAGAAATTAGGATAAGGGTGCGGAGGCCAAACGCAGGTATACCACCACGAATTAATTCCATACTCCTCGCGCAGCTTATCCACACGCTCACCATTCCAACCCGCATTGATCGGGCAGGTGGCACTCATTGAAGGCATCTGAGGCGGCATAGTCTCCTTCGTAGTGGTGAACCGGTAGATTTCCGGATACCGCTCCTTAAGCAAAGCTGCGGATTTCTCTATCCTCGGCCAGTAGCGGGTATTCACCTCATCCCATCCATACAGGTAGGCATATTCTAGCAAACCGGCCTCTTTGACCGCCTCATAATTGGCTCTGTAACCATCCAAGTCCTCCGGCTTATCACTGTGGAAGTATCCAATACAGAACGGCCCCAACCTTCCCTTCCCGCGTATGTACTCGATCAGTTCCATATCCAACGATGAAGGCAGATCCTCGGTCGGCGAGCGGTAGATACAGTCCGGCATCAGATAGTAATCTCCGACAAAGTCGGCAAATTCGAACTTCGCTTTTGCCTCCCAGTTTTCCCGTCCTCCCATAATATTCTCGACCCATTCACTGCGTTTACTGATGGTGGTGAATGCGAGTGGAAACGGCGCATGCTCCGGCAACCCGAAATCGTAGACGTAGACAGCCAGTTCATAGGTCATCAGTTCGACACCCTCAGCCGCGACAGCAACCTGACCATAATACATGCCCGGCTCCTGATCAGCCGGTACATTCACCCGTATCCACCAAGTTTGAACTTCTCCTAGTTTGACGTCAACTGGCTTGGGATCGGCAATGATCGGATCCGGCCACCAGCCGACATACTCAACATCATAGCCGGGCTCGTTCGTGGTCTCCGTAAAGGCCACCAGGTCACAGTCGATCTGATCCACCGGAATCAAATCACCAGCCTGGTTCCGCAATGATGAAGCCGAGACCGAAACCGCACTCACGTCTTTCATATAAGGGGCGACCGCCAACTGAAAGGATTCGGTTTCATTACGAGCCGCATTCAAACGAACGTTGGGAGCAATTGTTAAACTTACAGGGAGGTGCTGCGGCATCACGTTGACCATCGATGGCGCGAACCCTACGATAAAACCGTTATCCGGCTGCCCGGTTTCGCGGGATTTCTTATAATAATCCCCATAGCGGCTATAGCGTTCGACCATCGGCTCCAGGTAGGAGCCAAGCCATACCATTTGAAGTCGGTCATTGTCGGACGCGCCCGCATTGCGCTCAAGCGCATTCATTCCATTACGAAGCCTCTCAATTTCTTCCTCAACTTTCGCCCGCAAAGGACCGGCCAGCATTTTTTCACGAATCGCAGAAATCGCTGTTTGGATATTTTCTTCGATCAGCCGCTTTTGCATCGACCAAATCGATTCCTGCAATTGCTCTGGAATATCTTTGGGATAATTTTCGTTTTTTTTCAGCAAAACGATATTGTCGATATGCATGACCACGTCGTGATCCGGATTCTCGATATAGAAACGCACCGTGGTGATCTGACTGGCGTTGATCGACTTATCATTCGCGATATTATAGCCGAGATCCTTAAAGACCCGATAGCCCGAACGCTTTGAGATGCCAATCCGATGGCGCAACCCATTTCCGATATCATCTTTCTTATCGGAAATTTGAATATAGACACTCACTTCATCGTCGGTTGGATTCACCACATCGAAAGCAATACGCTCAAAGGCGCCCCAATCCATCGGAGGCAAAGTTAACTCCACGTAGGCAAGTTTCGGATCACCACTCTCCCGCTTATCGAACTTAATCACGGCTGAGCTACTGCCATTACTGGCAAACGCACGACTTTGTTCGATAGACGCATGGTTACCCGACACATCCCAGCCGTCGACTTGGTCCGATCTTTCAAAATCGAGAAAAGTCTCCCGGGCTAACAGTGACGACGAAATCGTGAGGAGTGAACCTGCAGTGGCGATTCGAAACAAGGACCGTATACGGAAGAGGGTTGGTCGAGACATATTAATTTCCATTAGAGGTTTCATTCCAAACATAGACGTCATTACGACGCTGCGGTTTAAGTGGTTCGTAGGCGGGCTGGGGCGTAACTTGTGGCCTCGGTGCAGGTTTTAAAGCCTCTGCCTTGGCAGCAGCGATTGCCTTTTCCATGATGTCTACGGTTAATTCTTCCAAATTGGTCTCCTCAATCGGCACCTCCAACTTGTAGGCTCCAAAGCGGACAATTACCGTGTCCTCTTTCAGTCGCTCCATACGTACAGGGCTGCCAGCCAATAGCTCGATCCAGCTGTCCTCCGCATCGTCACTTTCGATGTTAATACGTTGGCGGGTGTTCAGTATGATTTCGCGCGGTGCGAAACGTGAATGATTACGCAACCAGGTAAGCGGTTCAGGTAAAGGCTCTGGAGCCGGACTCGGCGTGATTTCCGGCTCTTCGACAGAAACTTCTGTAGTCACTTCGATCGGTGCCGGATCGGATGAATTTCCTAAGTCAGGCTCCGGCGCGGACTCGGTACGATCTTCTTCTCCGAAGGCAGCATTCACATAGTCACGTCCTCGTTGCCACAGCTCAGAGGGAGTGTCTTTAAAGTAAACCATCGCTCCCCCCACCAGCACCAAAAAGAGGATAATAATGACTAGTATAGATCGTTTCATAATGGAGTTAAAAAATCGTGCGTTTAAGCTTTTAAACTTAAACGCACGGTGAAAAAGATGAGTTTATATTTTACCCTGTAAGCTCAATTGCCGGATTAGTTCCAATCGATGCCAAGAACCCCCATACCATCCTTCCAAGGATCGGAGTCCGATTCTGGAGATGCCTCAATGGCATTGGCCAGCTGATCGCGATACTGACGAACCTCTTCGAGATCCTTCGTCCAATCAATACGACTGCGCACATAAGTATCGGTCGCATTGAGGGCCGCGCGAGCTGACTCAAGCCATGCCTCATCGGGATTGCCTGACTTCTCGTTCAGCTTAATCTGGTGCTGAAGAATCATGTAGTAGGACAGGTCCTCAAGGCCGTCTCGGTAGTTCTCCACGCGAACCGTCGGCAAAAGATTGGCATCTTCATCGATCGCAAAGTAGGCACCATCCCCATTCGTCCCGGGAAAAGTCGTGGGATTCCAATCCGTGTAAGGATAGGTCGTGATGCCACCGTAAGTCTGCCACCAAGTGGTATGGTAGTAGAGATACCCGTCCGGCTTGTATTTCGCCAGCATCATGCCGGAGAGAATGCGGTTATCAATATTCGGATAATCCGTGAAAATGTTCGGATATGGGTGCGGCGGCCACACGCAGGTGTAGAGCCAGATTTGACGTCCCAGCTCACGTGCTTTTTCCGCAAGTGTGGGATTATAGCGGGAGATGATCGGACACCAGCCAGTGAGCGATTTCATCGGGGAATCAAAGCCGTAACTGTGATCCTGAGAGGTGGTCATGATTAAATCGACTTCGGGGAATTGCTTACGGAATTTCTCAGAGAATGTTTCGATGTTTTCGTATTGGTCACTGTTCCGCTCATCATATCCGTAGATATAGACGTGATCCATTACGCCGAGTTCTTTGGCCTTTTCATAGTGGGGGCGGAACAACTCGACGGTTTCATCCTTTGTGCCTTTAAAATACCCCAAGCAGACATTCACGAGTTGCCCCTTGTCATGGAGGTATTTGACGATATCCCAGTCGATCGTATCAACCCGCCCCATCTCGGGCGTCCGGTAGATGCTGTCCATGTTGATCATGTACTCAGCGAGTTGATCCGCATAGTCATACTTGATGGCCTCCCAATTCTCTTCAAAGGTCGCTTCATCGCCAATCGCCGTCACTTTATCCAGATTGCGATCCACGAAGGTCAACGCGGTGGGAATGGGCGCATGTTTGGGCACATTGAATCCGCGCACATGAACAGTCACCTCATAGGACATAACCTCCTCACCCTTGCTCGAAACAGTCACTTGCCCCGTATACTCACCAGCCGCTTGATCGCGTGCCGCCGCCAAACGCACCCACCAGCTTTGTACATTCCCCATAGCGACATCGATGGGATCATCCTTCGCCATCAGGGCATCCGGCCACCAGCCGATGTAATCAATGGATGGCTCCGTTTTGTAAGTGGTCTTCGTGTAGGTCACAAGTTCCACGCCAGTCATCTCCGCCGAAAGAACGGCTCCTCTGGGGCCCTTCAGCTCGCCCAGCTCTACCGTGACCGCTTCGGCCGGCTTCTCAAAAGGCATGACAGCCACTTGGAAGGCTTCCTTCTCGCCACCGGCAAGGCTGAGCTCGACGGAGTCTGCGATGGTCAAATTAGCGGGCAGGTGCTTGGGCATCACCTTGACCATCGAATCGGCCAAACCCACGACAAAGCCGGCTTTTTCAATTCCGCTATAATCAGCGAGGTAGCCTTTGGCTTCTTCAAAACGCTTCGCCGTCCACAGCAGGCGCTTCATCTCCAAGAGGGTCGCTTTCTGCGCCTCGGCGTTTTCACTGGCCTCGAACTCCGCCACAAGGGATTCCAACTCACTCTCTAGAAAGGCCACCGCTCCCGAAAGGCCAGCGTCCATTCCTTCGAAGTAGGCACGGAGCTTTGCGGCCTTTTCTACCGCAAACTGGCTTCGGAACGCGTTCATGCGTTCCGCCATAGCGCCCGACTCTTCTTCGGTCACGAATGTCTTCTGCGGCTTACGTCCCTCCCCCTCTTCGGGCTGATCCATTGGCTCCTCGCCTTCCTTTAGCAAGGTAATGTCATCCAAATAAAAATCCACCACCTGATTGGCAGGTGCCTTGATGGTAATGGCGTTGATATTGTGCGTCTTCACCGCATCGGAGAACTTAAGCTCCGCGACCTTCTGAATATGGCTCAGCGGCGGCAGCGTCACATCAAAGGTGAACCCAGTCACCTCGCTCCCGACCGTCACGTAGAGACGCTGCTCCTGCTCGGTGGGGTTGGTCAAATTCAACACGATCCGCTCGTGGTCCTCCCAATTATTATCCCAAACCCGGGATTCAAACTCCGGTGCCACGGGCAAGGCAGCTGCGTAAAAGCGCGCCGAAGTTTCACCGCTCACAGCAAATAATTCGGAGGCCTGAACGCTCTGCACTTCGGGATGAGAATACTCCCAGTCCTCGAACTGCCAGTCATTCTCAAAGTCGTAGAGGACGTAGCCGGCGTGAGCCGGCGACAAGGCAGACAGCATCAGCGGTGCCAGGGTAATCAAAGATTTTAGCTTCATTGTATCTTACAGTATTCAATTTTTCGGGAATGCTAGCAGAGCAGACGCCTTAGAGCAACAAATTTCAATGTTACTTTTATGGGAGGTTTTGGTTGAAGCTTTGGCTGGCGCTTGTCAAGCGGCATCTCCAATGGAACCGTTAAGCACGCCCACGTTCAGTAGCGCCTAAGCCTAGAGAGTGTTGAACAGGCGATTAGGCTACACAAATTTGGGGGCACATTTTGTAACAAAATTATTGTGCTGGCCTCCCTTCCACGTTTGAGTGGGCTGTTAATGTAACTGATAGAGATTTTATTTTATGCCTCGAAAAAAAGGAAAACAGGTTATCAAACTGGAAAAGGAACTGAAGGAACTTCTGAAGGACGGCAACTGGGAGCCCAGCCAGCCACTGCCCGTCACACGGGAGCTGGCCGACAAATACGGGGTGTCCAATGTGACCGTTCACCGGGTGCTGCGCCGCTTCAACAGCGACGGACTGGTCTGGCGCAGCGACAGCGGGCGCTATTACCTGCCCAGCGGGCGCGAACTGGCGGAACGGCCGAAGCCTGTGTTTTGCCTAGTGCGCGAGCTCACCGCCAGAGTGGTCAGCTACCGGCTCATGCTCCAAGGCTTCAGTAGGGAGTGCGCGGAAGCACGCCGAAATCTGCTGTTCCCATCGGATGTCAGCCTCGTCACTCTGACCGATCCGGAGGAGCCACCTCTGTTCCAAAACTCTTCGGAGCAGCTCAAGTCATTCCGCCAAGTACTACGCACGAACCCGCAAAGTCAGCATGGCTTCCTCCTTGACCACCTTTGGCACGAAGATGTGCTCGAGCACTGCGCCGACGACCTACGCAATGCAGTGATCCTCTGGCGATCCACCAAGGTCGAAGGCATCTCTTCGGTCAGCCTCGATTACGAGGCGGCCGGTCGCCAAGCGATCAATCATCTTCTACAGCAGGGCTACGAACGCATCATCATCGCAATCCCTTTCAAGGGGGACGCCGCGATCGACCAAATGGCCGAGGCCGCCGAAAAAGCCGTCCGCGAACTGAGCCAATTCAACCCGGATGACCTTTGCATGGCCACCAACAACCGGGAACGCCAGCAACTGGTCGAACACATCCGCAACGCCCCCGAGCGCATCGGCATTTTCTGCCTGGAGGACAGCGTCTGCAAACTCCTGCTGGATACCATCCGCCTGGCAGGCATCCGCTGCCCGGAGAAAGTGGGTCTCTTATCCGGAATGGGCACGGAAATCGCCCACTGGTCGGGCATGTCGTCCATCGAAATTCCATTTATTGAAATGGGGACAGCTGCAGCCAAACTGATCGCCGAACGTATGAAAAAGGACGAAGTGCTCACGACCAGAGTCATCCGCAACCTGACCACCTGAGCCCACCGACGGGGCAAAATGCCCCCCGACTCTAGGCGCCTCCGCCTGCGCACGCTCCCACCGAATCACCAAACCGGCCGGGCTCAGACATACAAACGCTCATTATGTAACACATTTACGTGTTGCATTTATCCGTTTATCATTACTTTCTACTGATACCGGTCAGGCCATGTTCGGTCGCGACCCGCAAGGCTGCACAGTACTCAACATTGAGCGAAAAAGCCTCCATCGACATGAAAACATTACGCAAGTGCCTCTCCACAATGGTTCTGGTTTTAGTGACACTCACGAACCTTACTCACGCCGAAAACAAAGTATTGTTTCTGGGCAATAGCTTCACAATAGGCGGCAGTGGCTCCCGCAGCGTACCGAACATCTTCGATACCCTTGCCCGTGCGGCAGGACAGGAAGACCCGATTACAGTGATGGCCGCCGCAGGTGGAAGAGACTATCAGCACCACTACGAAAACTATCAGGCCGAAATCGCGTCGCAACCATGGACCCACGTGGTCATGCAGAATTTCTCCACGGAGCCCACCCATATCGGTAGCGTTTCCGACCACATGACTTACGGCACTCTGCTCTATGGTTCAGTGATGGCCAACAATTCCGACACGCAGGTTCACCTCTACCAAACCTGGGCGCGCTCGGCGATCCACTCGCTGATCACCGGAACCTCCACCTCCAGCACCTTCGAGTCCACCGATGAGATGCTGAACGAATTGGTCACGAATTACCAAGCGCTCGCGGACTCGCTCAATACCGACCACCCGGCGAACCCCGCAGTCAAAGTCAACCCGGTCGGCCAAGCCTGGGACAACGCGGGCGGCAACCTCCATCCGAGCGATCCGAACTACATCGACCTTTTTGATAGTGATGAATACCACGGCAACTTGCTCGGCTACTACCTCTCCGCCTGCGTCCACTACGCGGCGATCTACCAAGACAACCCAGTGGGGCTCTACAGCACAACAGAAGTCGCAAATCTGAGCCTCAACCTCGATCCATCCGAAGCCGCATTCATCGAGAACATCGCGTGGCAAACGGTCGTCGCCGTAGGCTTGGCAACGGATCTGCCGGATACCGCGCCCCCCGAGTGGACTAGCTTGGATCAAGGGGATGCCAACACGCTGGTGCTCCAATTCAACGACCAGGTCGATCCAAACTCTGCCCTGGATCCGGCCAACTACACCATCATCAACCGCGGCACTCGTGTCGCGATCGAGAGCATCGAGCTCACAGGCCTGAACAGTAGTGTCACCCTCACGACCGCATCGGAACTGGCGGGCAACGTTCTGGTCGAAATTTCCACCGGCCTCTTGGATGACGCCGGCAACGCCCTGGCAGAGGCGACACGCATGAGCCTTCAAGAGCCCCAGTCGCCGACCCACCCGATCTACCTGGATTTCGGCGGGGCGCGCAACGTTTCCGGCTCCAGCGACACATGGAACCAAGTGGCGCTGAACGAAACAGATCGCAACGCCGTCGGCAACGGAACCGGCACTCCCGCAGAGCTGCTCAGCGACCTGCGCGACTCAAGCGGAATTCCGACTGGGTTCTCTCTGAGCATGACCGACGCGATCAGTGGCACGAATGATGATGGTACCACTTCCGGCCCCTATCCCAGCGGCGCGACTTCGGACAGCCTCTACGGCCAAACCGGCAAGTTCGCGAGTTTCACGGACAACGGTCAGGCCGTCTTCGTCTTTTCAAACCTTAATCCCGGAACCGCCTACGATTTCACCTTCTACGCCTCCAGAACTTCGGTTTCTGAC
>MDSV01240628.1_pt1 | contig 11133 bp, 3 predicted proteins | sample 810851 | NCBI WGS metagenome assembly MDSV01 (sample SAMN05326640, study PRJNA326480) | marine metagenome | isolation source: seawater | place: Atlantic Ocean: North East | collected 2012 | reverse complement strand
TTGTATATTGAAATACAGTCCAATCAAGGCAATTGGCGTCTTGAAGACCGCTATCCACCAAGCGATACCACCGAGGTTCTCTTCGATTTAGGCGGCTCACTTACAAATGTCGGCGGCGGTACAACTGTATTTCCCGATGCCAACACAGGTCCTGTTTGGGAATCCGAACCTCTCACTGAAACATTGTATGTTGCAGGAACTCCTCGCCTTCATGTCGATGTGACCACAGCGAGTGTTGGTGGCCAGTTGTACGCACTTCTAGAGGAATGCGATGATTCCAACAATTGCATTCACATCGGTCATGCCATCATGGATTTGCGCTATCATGCTGGAGGGGATACAATCCAAACATGGACTCCACTTGTCGAAACAATCAATGCCAAAATGGAGTTCATGCCGCTTGATGCTGAACTTGCAGCAGGAAACACGTTGCGGTTGAGTCTTCTTTCAACGGGAGAAGATTATCTTCCAGCAAGCACTTCATCAGTTGTGTTCATTCAAGAGGGCGAATCTTCAACATTACAACTCGATACCTTTGATTTCGACAGTCGAATCTCATTCACACCACCAGAATGCACACATGAGCGATGTGTAACGACTGCCTAGTTGTGCGAATGCCATATTCATGGCAGCACAGCAGTCGATTTTACGGAGTGCCGGGTAACTCAAGTTCGACAGCGAACAATGGGTCTGGGTCAGTGGAGTCATGGTAGGCTACAACGACTCCTCCATCGTTTAGAATTCCTAATGATGCAAAGTCAAAGCGGATATCGTTTCCAGCTCCGGATGTCGAGTCCAAGTCGCCTTGTCCAATGTAGGTCAATGTATCGGGTGACATGTCCTCAGAGTAACCTCGAACATGGTACACCATGTCAACATCAGGGCCACCAGTACTTTGGTATCGAACGTTCAACACAAACAGGTCAAGGTCGCCGTTTGCTTGGAATTCCCATTCTTCAATCGAAGAGGCGACTGTACCCATGTCATAGGTATGGTTTTGCCAAGTTAAAGCACCATCAGTTGACATGTAATGTGTAAATGAGGTGCCGCTGTTTGCAACGCAGTGCAGTGTTCCAGAAGAATCAAAATGACAGTATTCCGAGGGGAATTGAACTTCTAACTCGTTCCAAGAAAGAGTTGTGTCCATGTATGCAGCATTGCCGTTGTTGTAGTAACTTGGGAAAATCAATCCTCCAGTTGGCATTGGGAATGCTCTCATTTCCTTGTGCGGCTTATTGACGTCGTAGTATGAACTCAGTCCTTCTGCAGTGAAGTTCAAATCCAGTTCAATGACGGGGTCATTGGAATCTCGGTCGGTAAACTGGAATGGATAATAGTTGAGGCCGTCGACGCTGATTTGGCCACCAGCATCAAGCGATTGGTGCCAGAAATTCGAAACAACGATGCTCGCCCATTCACCATTTCCGATTGAAGATGTAATTGGTCCAACAACTTCAACTTGCCAAGAGCGGTCGTAGAAAGGTTCGGTCAAACGGTTGTAGCACCACTTCCATTCATCTTCCGATTCGTCGTAAAGTATGGCATAGAATTTGTCAATTTTTCCATCAGCCCCGAGATAGGGGAACCATGACATCGAGATGATATCGCCGTTGGTTGCTTGAACAATACTGCCCTCGCCCAGTCCTTCTTGACCCGGATTGGTTGGAACAGCAGTGATGCATTGACCAAGTGCAGGCAACACTCCAGGAATGTAAGTGTCCCATGCATGACCTCGGTCTTCGCTAAAAACTGGATATTCTCCACCGATGTTTAGGATATCTCCTTCAATTGTTGTAGCAAGATAATGTTCACAACAATTACCGCCTTTACTTGCATCGAAAACCGCCCACGAAGTGTTGGTTGTTTGGTTCGTTCTGAGATCCACAGTCATGAACATGCGGGGGTCTTCGTGAGCAACAGAATCAATCAGTTCATACGTTTCCCAAATTGAAGTTTCAATTCCATCGTTGTCGACCAATTCTTCGCCGCCGCCAAAACAACCGGCTAGAACCGTTGAGGCAACCAAAAGAAGAGACAAAACGAACTGGCGCATGTTATTGCCTATGGGCACATCTCTTTGAATCCGTCGCTGAACCATTTTGTTCGATGCTTAGCGAACTGAGAACCATACAGTTGTCCCATCTACTTCGAAAGAATCCGTTTCATGCGGGGCATTTTCGGAATCTGAGTGGAATACCGCTGCTGATGCTCGTGTTTCGGAGACAATCCATTGCTGGTCAACCTCAAACATCTCCGGAGCATTCTTTACCCATATTTCCAAATCGATTGTTGCTTCGATTTCGAGATTGAGATCTTTCCTTTTTGCCTGAATCCTTCGAGTGATGTCACGTGCAAGTCCTTTGGAGAGAAGCTCATCCGTATCGTTCATATCAAGAACGAGACTGATTTGTTGTGAATCTTCTCCTAGGCCAATAGTCACTGTTGATGCGGCAAACCCTTCACGTTCGACTCTGCGAATTTCGACATCTCCTTCGTCGATGGAAACACCCATGATTTCACATGTTCCGGATTGAATGGAAGCGAGTAATTCGGTGGGGTTTTCAGCATTCTTAATCTGTCCAGCAACGGCGTTGACTTCGCTTCTCGCTTTAGGAGCCAGTGCCCTAAAGTTTGGAGCCAATTCAATTTGTTGGAATCGGTCGAGGTCATTTTCGACTTCAATCGATTCAACATTCAATTCTTCTGCTAATATGTCGTGGAATTCCGTCATATCGGGCCCTGATACAATCCAGCCTTGAGCACACGGAAGACGTTGGCGTCTTCCAGCATCGACACGGATTCTTCTTCCCACTTCTGCCAATTCTCGCACCAATGCCATCGTTGCTTCGAGCGTGAGGTCTTTGGGTGGAAGTCTCGCTGTTGCTGCTGCGGCTTCTTCATCCCAGTTGTCTGCAGTCGCACCTTCGATTGAACCGGGGGTCCCCAGAGGCCATGCTGCTTGATGCACCGTCATACCAGTGAGGTTTCGATGAATGACATCGACCATGAACGGGCTTACTGGAGCAATCAAGCGACAAACGGTTGTCAAAATCTCATGAAGCGTATGTTGGCAAGCAAGTTTGTCGGTTGTTTCAGCATCGTCCCAAAGCCGTCGTCGACTCCTTCGCACATACCAATTCGAGACATCATTGACAATAAAATTCTCAAGATCTCTGCAAGCTTTGTGAAAGTTCCAACCCTTGAAGTCAGCATGGTAGTTTTCTGCAGTTGTAGCGAGACGAGAAAGAATCCAGCGGTCAAGAGACGAGCGAGAACTCACATCTGAGGTCGATTGTTCGGGGTCAAATCCGTCAATAGCGGCATAATCGGCATGGAACTTGTAGATGTTCCACAAGGTAAGAAACATCTTTGCATACGTTTCACGTACACCATTCGAGTCAAATTTGAGTGGATTCCAAGGCGCACCTGCAGTGACCATATACCATCTGGTTGCATCTGCACCTTCACGATTAAAGTGGTCCCAGGGGTCAACAATGTTTCCTCTCGACTTTGACATCTTTTTGCCCTCGGCATCAAGAATCAGTCCTAAACTCAAGCAACGTTTGTACGCCGGTTTATCGAATACAGTGGTTGATACAGCGAGCAAAGTGTAGAACCATCCACGGGTCTGGTCGACGCCTTCACAAATGTAGTCAACTGGGAATGACGCATCGAATGTTTTTCCTCCATCGAATGGATGATGCCATTGCGCGAAGGGTGCGCAGCCAGAATCAAACCAACAATCCATGACAAAAGGTTCTCTATGCATTGGTTTTCCATTTTCAGAAACCAAAGTGTATCCATCGACAACGGGTCGGTGAAGATCAACATCATCAGGGCAGTCGGGATTTTCAAAACCTGCTGCAACAGCACGAGCAACTTCGGTTTGCAATTCGGAAATAGAGCCAATGCATTTCATGTTCCCTTCATCGTCTCTCCAAACCGGTAACGGTGTGCCCCAGTAACGCTCTCGAGAAATCGCCCAATCTTTCACATTGCGCAGCCACTCACCAAAACGCCCTTCTCCGACCCAGTCCGGAGCCCATTCTACTCCGTCGTTAAACTCCAACAGGCGCTCTTTGACCGCAGTCATTCGAACAAACCAGGAATCCATTGCGTAGTAGAGCAACGGATGGTCTGTTCTCCAGCAATGTGGATAATCGTGCAGATAGGCTTTTTCGCGATAAAGTAGACCACTTTCTGGCCCCTTTCCATTGCTACCTTTGGGAGCAGAGAGCAAATCGATAATGGTCTGATCGCATTCCTTAACATAGCGGCCATCCAATTCAGGATGAGTGCCTGCGAGGAACGAACCATCCATGTCCACGGTATGGTAAGCTGGTAATCCGGCCGCCATCCCCAGATTGTAATCGTCTTCACCGTACATAACTGCGGTGTGAACGACACCAGTTCCGTCAGTGGTGGTGACCCAATCCGCTTCAAGAACGGTCCATGCAGTTGTAGAATCTCCGCGAGGAACAGCCTCAGGGAACAGCGGTTCATAGGCTCGACCGACCAAACTTGAGCCGGGGAATTCTTCGAGAACTTCGACATTATGCCGCAGGACTTCTTTCATGAGGTCTTTCGCAAGGATGACCTCTTCACCAACAGAAGCACCACCTGCACCGGTCCAGTTTTCTGCTTGTTCAGTAACCTTCACCCGAACATAGGTGACATTTGGTCCAACTGCGAGCCCAACATTTCCAGGCAACGTCCAAGGTGTGGTTGTCCACGCAAGGATGCTAGCAGAATCATCGATGAGTTTGAATTTCACATAAACCGAAGGTTCCTCGACTTCTTTGTAGCCCAATGCCACCTCATGACTCGAATAGGATGTCCCGGTTTGAGGACAATAAGGCAGAACTTTGTGACCACGGTACAGAAGCCCTTTGTCGAACATTTGCTTCATAGCCCACCAACATGACTCAACATAATCGTTGTCTAAAGTGACGTATGGATTATCGAGGTCAACCCAGTATGCCATTCGTTCGGTCATCTCTCTCCAAGCAGATTCATAGGTCCACACCGAGTCGCGGCAGGCTTGATTGAAGTTGTCCATGCCATAAGCTTCTATGGCTTCATTTGACATCAAATCCATTCTCTTTTGGACCTCTATTTCAACAGGCAGTCCGTGAGTATCCCATCCACCTTTTCGCTCAACTCGAAAACCTTCCATGGTTTTCCATCGACACACCAGATCTTTGTATGCTCGAGCGACCACATGGTGAATACCCGGTTTTCCGTTTGCAGTTGGTGGACCTTCTAAGAATATGAACGGTGCACCGTTGCGATTTGAATCAATAGACTGTTGGAAAGCATTTTCTTTTTTCCAAGCATCCAGCAATGAAGTCTCAAGTGCTACTGCATCGAGTTCGCCTGCAGACTGTGGTCGTGCCATGGCCTAGCGAGAGGAGGTTTTGACTTGAACCTCACCCTTGAGACACACAGCGCATTGTGCTGTTTGAACGAAATTTAGTGAGTCATACACGCAGAGGAATTCAACGCATGTTTGAAGTCCTTTAACCAACACGGAGGAACATGACAGGCTCAGCAACGCGCCGCGCTGCATTGTTCCTTTCTCTGTTGATGTTGTTCGGTGGCCCGTTGAGTACCCTTCTAACATCAAATGATTCAGCCAGTGTTGATTGGCATCTTGAGCCTTCACCCGACATCTTGTATGCTGGACAAGGAGATGATGCAGTAATCCAGTTGGACGGAAACAACATGTTTTCTGAAGCATTCACAATTGATGTTCCAAGTGACGCTCCTGTAACCGACATACACCTTTCGATGAAGCCATCCGTCGATCAAACACATCAAGGTTTCAAGTGGAACGATGCCTCTGTGTGGAGTCACAGTTCTTCAATTCTTAACGGTACATTTGTCGAAAACAATGTTCTCACCGGCAACGGGGCGGGAATGCTTTGGGATTTCAACACCAATGCAGCCGGTTGGACGTTCTCAAATTCTTATTCTGGACGGGTCACATCTCCTGCTTGTGGATACAACGGCAGTTCGGGTGGCTCACTTCGTACCTATGCCGGCTCCACATACGCAACATCTCCTGTAACCGACCTGTCTGGCGTCTCAACCATGCCTTTTCACGCTTGGATTCATGAGGGTCGTTCTGGATGCGGGGAAACTCCAGATAGCGGAGAGAACTTGCAATTTCAGTACCGCACATCAAGCGGCACTTGGACAACATTCCATACGTTTACCGCCGCAGGGTTTAGTGGCACTCCTAAAACCAATTTCCAATTCATGACATCACTACCTGCTGCAGCTTTGCACACCAATTCACAAATTCGTATACACCAAACCTCTGGTTCAAGCACCTGTTGTGATTATTGGTTTGTCGATGACGTTCACTATGCGACTCCGCCTTCTGCAGAATGGACAAGCCCTTCGATTGGATTTTCTTCAAGTTCTTTCCAAGTGGTAGAAAGAGGGCCTTGGGCTCCTCTCCATCTTGATGCACTTGTTCCTGAAGGTGCTCATCTCAATTGGACAATTGTCGATACATCGACCGGGAATGCCATTCCGGGGATGTCTGGTAGTGGTATGGGTTGGATACCTCTCCAAGGAATGAATTGGGAATCCATCACTTCGGTAGTCCTTCACCTCCATTTTGCACCATCTCCAAACGGTGAAATGCCACAGGTATACTCTATCAGCGGTGACGGAACATACTTCAATTCGTTTTCTGAAGACCCTTACGATCAAGGTTGGACATTGTACGGTGGTTCTATTTTTTCTTCGATCAATAAGTCGATTGAGGGTGTTTGGAACGATTCGATTGAATCGCCATGGTATTCCTCAACTGCTTCCATGTCTGAACTGCATGTCGATGCAACTGCCAATACCGCACAGGCACAAATCCGAACTTCTCCAGGCCAGTCATGGACCAACATAAGTCTGCCATATTCGATGAGTCTACTTGGTAACGAAGGCACTGTTGGCTCGTATCAACTTCGATTTACCTCTTCATCCAACAACAGTTCGGACTCTTGGGAAGTCTTCGACGTTACGATGGGCGCATACGGTGGTATTCAACCAACTTCTCCAGCAATTGATTTTGCCAAAGATGGAATTCTTGAGTGGGGTGGAAGCGATGCACGAGTAGGTTCTTGGGGGTGGCAAGACCGATTTGAAAACGGTTTGACGTACATTTCTGCGAATCCAGGAATCTCCGGAAGTTCATCGGCCAAGGCATGGATTCCTGCGGTGGATTTGACCAGTTTCACCTTTTCAGCACTGTCTTCAAGCGGCACACTTTCATCGGTTAATTTGAACCACGATGGACAAACCGTTGCCAATTGGTATGTTGAATCAGGTTCCTCCCAATTTGTTCTCAATCACACACAACTTGCCGATTTGAATGCATCGGTTGCCAACACAAATTCGCTGGTAAGTGCACTTGGTACGTACTTCACTGAAGTTGAATTTGAAGTGTTTGGGACCGGTCTTGTTACTCTCGCTGGCCTTGGAGTTCCGTACGAGGCGCAATCGACCCTTATGGCGACAGCAGATACACAATTCATTCTAGGATTGAACGGAATTCGCAACTCTCTTTCATCCACTGGTGGCGTCCACAACATCCCACTGCCTTTGACATCCGATACTGCCGGAGGACTTCATGTGTCCATTGAAGGCCTAAATTCGTCTTCAAGTGTTGAACTTCTCAACATGAACATGATTACAGACGGGCCAGTTCTAACCCCTAGCCAAATGTGGAACACAATGGAGGTGACGTACAAAGTCTCTTCCTCAACAGCAACTTCAGTTCGATTTGATTTGGTTGGAGGAAACCATTCAGCAACTTGGAATCTTCCTCTCAACGGAGGCACTCCAGTCGGGACCGGTGATTCTGCATTGGTCGAACTTCATCCAGATTCTCCTTTGACAAGTTTTGTTAATGGAGATGAGATTACAGTTAATTTGACGTTTAGAATTGAACCAGCATGGGATGATTCTGAGATTCTTCAAGCCTCTGCACGACTTGTTCTAGCGAGTGGAGTACTTTCGATTCCAGCTACACACACTTGGGGATTCACGGGTCTTCAAGGTTATGAAAACGACTTAGAGATCAAGAGCGTCGTTTTCCGCGACTCCTTTAATCAAGAATTATCTCCAACACATTACTACATCAAGGCAGGTTCAACGATTCAAATCGAAATTCAGATTGGATTTGAGGGCATAAATACCGATGCTGCATTTGCAGATGGCGAAGCAGTCGTGGAGTTTTATCGAGGTGAAAACCTTGTAATGAACACCACGACATTGGATGGAAATATGTGGAACTTCACCGACAATGTTCCGTATTCATTTGGAACCGCAGCATGGCATTTTGAAGTTAAACCCTTGAACGGTTCTGGTACAACTCAAGATGCCATTTTCTCTCGAACATTCCATATCGATTCGATTACGCCTCAGGTTCTTGAAGTCAACATGGATCGCTACGATCATCGGATTCCTTCTACGACCCAAACCGTACAAATTCAGATTTCAGACCAACCTGTTTTGCCGCAAAATATCAATGCTATGGTCTGGAAAGAATGGGCAGATGATGCAAACATGAACCAGTGGCCAGACCCGGGAGAATACAACACAGTATCTCTCTACTTGCCCAGTAATTTATCCACGCTGATTGGACAATATACCTTCATGATTGATGATACTGGAGGTAGTTTGGGACAGAAAGTAGCAGCATACTTGGTCGGTTCGGACAGTGCAGGACATCCTCTTGAATTCGGAGGCGGTAACGGTACTGATGAACATCTGTTCATGTATCAGTTGGCAACCGACGGCGCTCCAACTGTGGCATCCAATGCATTCTCGCATGTCGGTGGAAAGAAGCCTTGGCTGCACCCTGACACGCCGTACGAATTCAACGTCAATATTGTTGAGCCGAACGGTGGTTCTGATTTGTCAACAGTTGTTGTTGAACTCGCATCGAATCAAGGAAGTGACCCGCTACCAATCATCTGGGATTTCGATACAGGTAATTGCACCACGACCAGTCCGCATGTTCTCATCATTGATTGTGACATGCTCGGTACGAACGGCCCGGCAGACCCGTATGAAAGCGACATGACCTTGAACGTAAAGATGCGACTCGCTTGGACAACACCGGACTTAGGAGAAACTCGCCGAGAACCTGGAATCCGTGTCGCTGATCGTGCAGGACAGGAGGTGTTCCTCGCATTCCCTGAACACCGTTGGCGATTCTCTGCAGCGATGGAAGTTCCAGAAGAGAGTGTAAAGCTCATTCTGTCGCAAGGGACTTTGCTTGGCGACGGAGCACGTCTTGCTCCAAGCAGTCCATTTGAAGTTGCAGGCGGAGTCGTTTTTTCAGAGACTGGACAAGTTCCTGAATTCGATTGCAACGTCGATATATTATTCGATGGAAAAACAACTTCTGCCTCATCTCTAAACGGTATTTGGTCTGTTGCCCTCCAAGCCCCCTCAACGACTGCAACCATTGCGATGACTTGGAGTGTAGGCTGTTTGCAAGGACAAGGAGTGGATGCGACAGACCAAGTCAATTCGGTTCGTTGGATTATTGTTGACGGAACTGGGCCTGAACCCGTTGAAGTTTCGAATCCACGTCCGAACTCGGTTCTTGAGGCTGAATCTCACGAAGTCCGAATTCTTCTCTCTGAAGCAGGAGGATTGGATGTCGATTCACTCGAACTTGTATGGGGGGTTGAAGATAAAGAAACAGGTGACCGTATTCGTGAAGGAATCGAACCACTGTCGCTCGTTGGACCAGATATTTCCGGATTGCGCTTAGAAGTGGTTGGTTCATTCAACTTGAGTGAAATAAGTCTCGACATGCTTGAAAATCGACTTTCTGTACACATGTATGTTTCTGGCAGGGATTTAGCAGATAATCAAGTCTTGGGACTCGGAGGTACGCAACCTGGCACCTCGGTGGGTGTGTGGGACATGATTTGGCTCAAACCAGAGTTTGAACTACAGACAGGTTCGATTACGTATTCTCGCTTCCTTGTCGAAGTTGGGCAAACCTCGATTGTTACTGCTTATGTTGAAAATACCGGTACGCTCGACGGTTCAGTCGAGGTTCTTTTCCTCGAAGTTCTTGCAGATGGAAACCGTTCGACATTGCGCCGAGTCACCGTTGCGATTCCTCAAGGCGGTGGAACCCCTGTTTCTACCGATTGGAATCCTTCTCAAACTGGCCTTCAATGGGTTGAAGTGCAAGTCGGAGAGGATGTTAGTTCAATAGGACCATCTATCGATGTTCGACCTCAAAGGGAAGAAGGTTTCTCGGAACGAGTATTTGGTGATGTTCACCCATTACTCGGTTCTTTTGCAGCATTATTGTTCCTTTCCATCATCCTTACTGGCCTTATTTGGGCACGAAGAATGACACTCAATCGTGGTGCGAAATCAGAATACGACTGGGATGAATATTCATCGGAATTCGATGATGATGAATATGAATTTGAAGATCCCGATGAAGACTTGAATGTCGATATTCCGGCTCAGGGAGCCAGTGTTGTAGCCGCTTCTCAAAGCACATCTTCTTCAACCACCCAAGAGACAGATTGGGTGATGGGTTCCGATGGATATTGGTGGTATCACGATAAGGTCGCAAACGAATGGTGGTACAAGAACGCTGATGGAGAAATTGTCCGTCTTGACTGATACTCCGAAGTGGTACCATGGGTCGTCGAATTGGTCTAATGCAAGTTGACCCGACCGTAGGTGATTTGAACGGTAATGCCGCTCGATTGGAACATTTGGCACACTTGGCAGCACAGCATGGAGCCAGTATTGGAGTGACCACAGAACTTGCCATTTCGGGATACCCTCCGCGTGATTTATTGCTCCAACAAGAATTCATCTCTCTCTGCCAACAGTCTGCAAGTTCGTTGAATGTTCCGATTCCAGTGCTGGTTGGGACTCCTATTGAACCCCAAGGAAAACGCCAACTACCCGGTAATGGAGTGGTTCGAGCAGGTTTGTCAGAAGCACATCCAAGCGGTGAGGGGAATTCCCATGTTGTTGCTCGTAAGCAACTTCTCCCAACCTACGATGTGTTTGATGAAGCACGTTATTTTCATCCAGATACTCGGTCTGGTATTGCCCGAACCATCGCCCAACTCA
>MDSV01180173.1_pt1 | contig 11133 bp, 7 predicted proteins | sample 810851 | NCBI WGS metagenome assembly MDSV01 (sample SAMN05326640, study PRJNA326480) | marine metagenome | isolation source: seawater | place: Atlantic Ocean: North East | collected 2012 | reverse complement strand
TTATGAAAAAGATGAAGGAAGAAAAGGTGGAAAAAGAGGTGGTAGTAGTGCAAAAAGTAAAAGAAGAAAATAAACTCATAAATATTTAATAACTATTCTATATATATTAATCCAAAACTTTTTCATAATCATATTTGATAGAATTAGGAGAAATTCCAGTTTAAAGATTTACAATGGTACAAGATTCAAGTCAAACAATAAATAATAATAACGAAGCTAAATCGCCAGTTGAATTACCAGCTAATATTAGTGTAGGTGAATTAGCTAACATTTTAGAACTTTCTAATGTTGATATAATCAAATCTCTAATGAGATTAGGTGTTATGGCAACTGTTAATGAGATAGTTGAATTTGATATTGCAGCTAAAGTAGCTTCATCTTTTGAGATTGGTGTACTAAAGCCAAAAGAAAAAGAAGATAGTTTAGCTTCAAAGAAAACAGGTGTTGATTCAGATTTATCAGATGAAAATTCGGAATCAAGACCACCGATTGTTACGATTTTAGGGCATGTTGATCATGGTAAGACTACTCTTCTTGATTTTATAAGGGGAACAAAAGTAGTTGATTCAGAGGCTGGTGGTATTACTCAAGGAATTGGTGCATATCAAGTAGAAAAAAATCAAAGTAAAATTACTTTTATAGATACTCCAGGGCATGCTGCTTTTACACAAATGCGGGCAAATGGTGCTCAGGTCACCGATATTGCAATAATTGTTGTAGCAGCAGATGATGGAGTTATGCCTCAGACTGTAGAAGCTATAGACCATGCACGAGCTGCAGGTGTTCCCATAATAGTAGCAATGAACAAAATGGATTTACAGAATTCGGATGTTGATAGAGCTTATGCACAACTTGCTGAAAATGAAGTAATAGTTGAATCATATGGAGGAGATACTATTGCAGTCCCAATTTCAGCTCTAAAAGGAGAAGGAGTTGATGATTTGCTAGAAAATATATTATTGCTTTCAGAAATTCAAGAGCTAAAAGCAAATCCAAATAGATTAGGAATAGGTGTAGTTATTGAGTCTAAAATGGATAGAAAAAAGGGTTCTGTAGCTACAATTTTAGTTAGATCAGGTTCTGTAAAAAATGGTGATATTATTGTTGCTGGGAACTTAAGAGGAAAAATTAAGTCTATGGTTGATGGTTTCGGTAACAATATTGATTTAGCACTTCCATCTACTCCTATTGAAATTTTAGGCTTAAATGGTCTCCCAAATTCAGGAGACCAGTTTGATGTATTAGAAACAGAAAAAGACGCAAAAGAACTTCTTCAAACCAGAGAAAGATTATCTTCGCAACAAAAAATAAATAAATCTGCAACAACAATGGATGAAGTTATGAGGCGAGTCAAACAGTCTGGGGAGCATGAATTAAATATAATAATTAAAACTGGAAATAGCGGTTCAATTGATGCTGTAAATAGAGCAGTTGAGCAAATTTTTATAGAAGATGTTGAGATAAAAATTATACATTGTTCCTCAGGTGCAATTACTGAATCAGATATACTACTAGCTTCAGCATCAAATGCAATTATTTTAGGATTTGAAACAAATGTAGAATCCGGAGCTAGAAAAAAAGGTGCATTAGAAAACGTTACAATCAGAACATATGACATTATTTATAATCTAATTGACGATGTTGCTAATGCAGCTAAAAACTTATTAGAACCTGAAAAAATTTCTTTTATACTTGGGCATGCTAATATTTTAGAAATTTTTACTCGTGGGAAGCGTGAAAAGATTGCTGGTGTAAGAGTTACAGATGGTTCAATGAAACGCTCAGGTAGAATGAGAGTACTAAGGTCAGGGGAAGAAATTTTTGATGGCGCTATAACATCTATGAAACATCTGAAGGAAAATGTAAATGAGCTTGCGAATAATTTTGAAGGTGGAATAATGATTGATGGCTTTCATGATTATGAAGTGGGTGATATTTTAGAATCTTATGAAATCAGACAGAATAAATAAAAATTAAAACCTTATAAATAATATGTCTAAACGCATTGAAAGAATTAACTTTACAATTAGAAAAGAGTTAGGAACTCTAATTTCAGAGGATATTAATGATCCTAGATTATCTATAATGACATCTATTACTAATGTAGATACTAGCCCAGATCTTTCTAATGCTAAAATATATGTTTCTATTTTTGGTGAGGAAACGGAAAGAGTTTCTAGTATGGATGCATTATATTCTGCATCAAATAGACTTAGAATATTATTATCAAAAAAAATTAAAATAAGAAAAATACCTAAGTTGAATTTTTTTCTTGATAATGATTTGATTTATTCCTCAGAAATGAATGAACTAATTGACAACGTAATCTCTCAAGATAAAAATAAATCATCTTTCTCTAATTAGTAAATTGAGTAATATAAATAATATAAGTGGTTATATTAATATTGATAAATCAATTGATTGGACATCAAATGATGTAGTTAGAAAATTAAAAGGTCTATTAGGAATAAAAAAAATTGGACACGGAGGAACTCTTGATCCTCTTGCTACGGGTGTTTTACCTATTTGTATAAATGCAGCTACCAAGTTTTCGGAATATATACTATTTGGTACTAAAAGCTATAGAGCAACCATTAAACTTGGGGAGGCAACGGACACATATGATTCTGAAGGAAGTATTACTAATAAAAATGGATACTCATCTGTAGATAAGGGCTTTTTACTTAAGACTCTTGAGGAATTTAAGGGTACACTTACTCAAATTCCGCCAATGTATTCAGCTCTAAAGCATAATGGTAAACCTTTATATAAGTTAGCTAGAGAAGGAATTATTATAAAAAGAAAACCTCGTAACGTTAATATTAATAAAATTCAATTGATTGAATTTGCTGGTCCTTTAGTAACAATTGAAATAAATTGCTCTCATGGTTTTTATGTAAGAAGTTTTGCAAATGATATTGGTGAAAGATTAGGAACTTTTGCTCATTTAGTTAGTCTTGAAAGAACACAAGCAGGAGTATTTCAAAAAAAAGACTCTGTAAGCATTGATGAATTAATTTATTATGTTAATACTAATGAGGTTATGAAATATATAATACCAATAGATTATACTCTAAGCCATCTAAGACATATTCATGTAAATCTCCATCAAGAAAAGCAAATTCGTACAGGCCAAAAAATCTCATTGAATGGTATCAATGAATTTGAATTATATAATGATAATGAGGAAATTATTGCATATTCTGAAGAAAATATAATGATTGGATTATTAACTTTTTCAAAAAAACATTTAGAATTAAAGCCTAAAAAGATTTTAAATATATAAGAAGGATTTTATAAAATGTCACATGAAAGCCCATTGGAGATTGTAGCACATATTATTTTCTTACTAGCTATAATTTTATTTGTAGCTAAAATAGCGGGTGAAATTTCTGAAAGATATTTAAAAATTCCTCCTGTTTTAGGTGAATTAATTTCGGGTATCTTAATTTCACCCTACCTCTTGGGTGGAGTTCATTGGTTTGGTTCTAAACCAATTTTTGAGATTTTTGATGATGGCCATTCAGTACTTCCAGTAGAGCCTCAATTATTTTTTATAGCACAAATGGCTGCAGTAATCCTGTTATTCGAAGTTGGATTAGAGACTGATCGTAAAAAATTCTTTCAATATATTAGACCAGCATCTGCTGTTGCATTAGGAGGTGTATTACTTCCTTTTCTATTAGGATTCTTTGCAACTATTTTTCTTGATTTTGCTTCCTTTGATTCTATAAATGATTTGATTCCTGCTCTTTTTGTTGGTGCAATTATGACAGCTACGTCTGTAGGAATATCTGCTAGAGTACTAACTGATATGGGAAAACTTTCATCACCTGAAGGAGTAACAGTTTTAGCGGCAGCTGTAGTTGATGATGTTTTAGGAATAGTTATATTAGCAGTTGTTGTAGGTATATCAGCAGACGGTAATGTTACTCTTGGTTCAATAATAACTATACTCTTTAAAGCTCTTGGATTTTGGTTAGGACTAATGTTTTTTGGATCACTCTTGGCAAAATATATATCTAGGGTTATTATGTGGTTTAATGTACAAGGTGCCACTATAGCTATAGTTTTAGCTTTGGCATTACTTGCTGCAGCTGTTGCTGAAATTTATTTTGGTTTAGCTATGATTATAGGAGCATATACTATGGGCTTAGCTTTGTCAGACACAGATTTGATGCACCATGTAGAAAAACCTATGAAATCAATAAATGATTTTCTTGTTCCAATATTTTTTGTAGTTATAGGAATGCAAGTTGATTTTTCAGCATTTGGTAGTGATCCGAACGTTTCCTTATCATCGGCAATTATTTTTACAGTTATCTTAACCATTTTTGCAATTTTTAGTAAGATGTTTGGATCCGGATTTCCTGCCTTATTTGTAGGTTTTACAAAGAAAGGATCTTACAGAATTGCTTTAGGCATGTTACCAAGAGGTGAAGTTGCATTAATTATCGCTGGAATAGGTCTTTCAGCTGGAATAATTGATCAGACAATTTTTGGTGCATCAATAGTTATGACTGTTATAACTACAATCATTGCTCCAATATTATTGAAATCAGCTTTTAAGTCAGGTGATGGTGTAAAAAAATGATATTACTTTATCACGTTTAAAGCTGATTTTATAGTACTGTCTGTTTGTTCTATTGTTCCCATTCCAAACATACATGAATTAATTTTTAGTTTGTCAAAAACATATTCAAATGCTTGCTCTCCTAGAAATCGTCCACCTGCAAGCGGTTTCATACCTATAATAGTTTTGTTTGTATTCCGAACTGCAAACTCAGCTGTTTCTTTGTTTGGGAACATCATCATTCCTAACTTATTTGTGGGAGTAAGATATCCATCTACATCTATATTATTTTCTTCTAATAGAGGGATAGTTATACCTGCATGATGAACACTTGTAATTACTATTTTGAATTTTTTTCTTAAGAAATTAATATATTCTTTTATAAGATCGAATCTTCCAGTAATTGCTAATAAATCTATTTCTGCTCCAGGGTCAGCAATTAATATGTCACAACCAGCAAAAAATCCTATATATTGTTCAAGTAGATTGTAATCTATAGTAAACTTTTCAGATTCTTTTTGAGAGTATGGTTTAGTATTTTCATTCGTTATTAGATTATTATAATCACCATCCAAATTATATTTTAATATTTCATCTTTATATATTTTATTCGTATATTTTTCATAACCTATATGATTAATATCTGCATCATAAAGAGTTGCATGGCTTCTTTTGCTATAGGATATTATTTTATTTTCATATTTAATTGGTATTAGTAAGTATGCTAATAGGTTGATTATCTTCTTAGTTTTTTTTTCTGCTTCTTGTAAAGCTTGAATATGTTGTCTATTTAATACAGGATTCATATGATCAATTTGGGCCATTGAGAGATTATATTTTTTTATAACATATTCATATACTTTTGAAACTGAAGAAGTGGTTTGGAATAAATCTAAATTTTTTTTATCAATTTTTTCATTTTTATAAGAAACTCCATCAAAAGGATGTAGCCCCATAATTAGGTTTGGTAATATGCTATTTATATTTTTTCCCATGAAATCAATTTACTTTTTATATTCTGCTTGACAAAAGCCATGATTACAGTAACCGTTTGGTATTTTTGCAAGATATTGTTGATGATATTCTTCTGCTATATAAAAATTTTTGTGGTGTTCTATTTCTGTCTTGATTTCACCATAACCAACTTTGCTTAGTATGTTTTGATATTTAGATTTACTTTTATTGCAAAGATCATATTCTTCATTATTATATGTATAAATAATACTTCGATATTGACTGCCAATATCATTTCCTTGCCTCATATATTGTGTTGGGTCATGATTTTCCCAAAAAACTTTCAGTAGATCTTCTAGGCTTATGATTTTAGGGTTATATACCACTAATACAACCTCAGCATGATTAGTAATTCCAGAGCATACCTCTGCGTAAGATGGATTTTCTTTAGAACCACCAGAATAACCAACTAAAGTGACATATACACCTTCAATTTCCCAAAATAATCTTTCTGCACCCCAAAAACAACCCATTCCAAATATTATCATTTTGTTATCTTCTGGATATGGTGGGTATAAATTAATATTATTTATATAATGGTTCATTGTATTTTATAATAACATTTTTTTTAAAATTTAAATTATAAATTCTCAAAAAACATGATAATATTTGTATATGTCTCAGGTTATTACAGATAAACACATAGGATTATTGAAAAATATAATTAATGAGATAAGATCTAGCGATTATACGGAAGCTATTTCTATAGTTACTCCTACTAATATTTCTAATTTTTATTTGCGTAGATACTTGTCATCAATGGGTTTATTTAATGTGAACTTAGTTAGTTATAAGAATTTTTTATACGATATTTATTCTAAGCATAAAAAAATAAGTAAAAAATTTATTAATCAAACAATATCTAAAGATTTAATTTATAGATCAATAAGTAATTCTAAGTACCTTAAATCTTCTATTGATACAAATAACTATGAAAATATTTCAGAATTTTATTATTTGTTTTTTGAATTACAAAGGATGGATTTAGAATCAGTAGATAAATTAATAAAAAACTCGAATAATTTTTTTTCTCAAGTTTTATATGCATATAAAAGTTATAAAAAAGAAGCTTCAAAATATTTGGATGAGGATGAAATTTCTAATGAACTTTATCATCTTTTTTCTGAAAAAAAAATAGAAATGTCATCATTAGGGAAAATTATCTTTATTGATATTTATTATGCTAGTAATCTGCAAAAAAAACTTTTTAATTATTTATTAAATCATAATAATATATTTGAAATAAATACTTATGATATTGAAATTATCAGTAAAGAAAAAATAAATTTTTCTAAAATTAACACTAAACAATCAAAAAATATTGCTGATGTTTCATCAGTATTTAATATTCATGATGAAATTAGATTATTATTTAGAAATATAAAAAAAATTTTAACAACTGACAAAAAGATACATATTAATAATATTGCAATAGTTTACGAAGACGAGAGTTATTCCAATATTGTAACTTCTAACTGTAAGAGATATGAATTACCAGCTACTACATTTACTAAGATAGTATTATCTCAAACAGAACTTGGTAGATTTATAAATGAATTTTTTAATTTATTATTACTTAAATTTGATTTCCAAAGTATCGTAAGTCTTTTTGAAAACTCTAACCTTGAGATCATACAAAATAATAATAAGTTTTCACCAAATTTAGTCATTGAAATTTTACATGAAGCGAACCTTAATTTTGTTGAATATGAAGTAGAAGAAACTTTAACTAGAATAAATATGTATATTGATTTAATGAATAAATTTATAACACATAAAAAAAATATTATGGACTTTGGTCAAGATTCAACAAAAAAACTATTTGAAAAAAATAAACTACTAATATCACAAGATATATTAAGTTTTTTTATAAATATAAAAAATATCTTTGTTAATGACAAATTAGAATCTGATTTTTCATGGAATCAATTTATTGATTTAGTAAATAAAATTTTTAAACAATTTTCTTTTTTAGATATCGATGATAGATTTCAACTTTTCTTTGATACTTTTAGAAAAATTTCATTAGATAATAAGCCATCTCCACTATCTTTTCATATAACAATGTTTTTAGAACAATTATCTTCATTCCCATCAGAAAAAGATAATCTTGGTAAGGGTATAGCCGTAGGTCATATTGATAACTTTAAAGGCTGTATTTTCGAATATGTTTTTTTTATTGGTATGAATCAAAACTTTGAAAATAGAAAATCTTATATAGAAAATTTTACTTCGAAATCATCAAATAATAGTAGCCAATATAACGATGAGGTTTATATGTTTGATAATAAGATAGAAGAAAGAAATCATACTCTTGCAAACATGCTTTGTAATTCAAAAAAAATATTCTTTTCGCAATCTAGAATTAATAATAAATATGTAGAATCTACTCCATCAAATGAATTTATCGAAATTTTTAAAATAAAAAATCCATCTATTCACATAGATAATAATAATCACTTTTATAAAATGATTATTGACACACCAGGGTACTATACTAGAGAAAAAATTAGTATTAGTGACGATAGGATTTATATAGATTCAAAAGATTATGAACTTAGCTGGATAAATTACTCTCATAAGGTTAATGATAAGAGTAAAATAAAAACTTTATTGGATCAAAGTAAAAATTTAAGTACTTATTTAGATAATTATAACAATTCTACTTTTCTTAGTAATAATTTAGGTCTGATTTCTAAATTTAAGCATTCAATTAATTCTTTCTCTTCTACCTCTTTGGATAGATATATCAGGTGTCCATATGATTATTTTATTCATGACATATTAAAAATTAGTACAAAAAATGAAATAACTAGTAAACTATTTTTTTCCAATAAAGATTTAGGAATTTTTATACATGATATATTAGAGTCTTTTATAAATTGGAAAAAGCAAAATACAAATAAAAATTATGAAGAATATAAAAATAAATTATTTGAATTCTCTAAAATAAGACTAGATAGAGAGAATAGCTTAATTGCCTTGAAACCTATGCATCTATTTGAAATTGAAAAAAATAAAATTAATAATTTATTATTAGAATGGCTTAATCAAGAGATGTTGATTAATAACATGTCATCTTCAACAGAAATTAAATTTGAGAAAAAATTACAATTACTTGATGATAAAATTTACTCTTTTACTGGTAGAATTGATCGTTTAGATGTATGCCATAATGGAGATATTAATCTATATGATTATAAAACAGGTAAAGTAAGAAATAATAATGAATTTTACTCTTTAGATTATTTTTCTACACAATTATTTTTGTACTCTACAGTATTATCAAATGAGTATTCAAAAAAAAATATAAATTCACATTATTGGTATGTAAATAATGAAAATCAATCTATTTTTAGTTTTGAATTCTTAAGAAAAGATGTCTCATCCCTACTTACAAAAATATTAAATAAAATTAATGATGGTTATTTTTTTCCAACTAATAGTAAAGTTCATCATAAAACATTTGATTGTTCTTGTAAGAAAGTTTTTAGTAACCAAGTAATTAATAAAAATATTCTTATTGATTCTTTTTCAGGATCTGATGATATAAAAAATATAATAGAGTCTATGTATAAAAAATGACAGATACTATAAAAGATAACCTTGATAAAAACATATATGCTAGAGCTGGAGCTGGTACAGGTAAAACTACTAAACTTATTCAAAGGCTTAATAATTTATTAAGCACTAATGTTGATCCTAAAAAGATCGTGATAATAACATTTACACATTCTGCAGCTGATGAAATTAATAATAGGATAAGAAATGAGATTACTAGTTATGAAAATTTATCTGATATATTCATAGGTACTATACATGAATTTTCATTAAAAATTATAAATCAAGGTAAATATTTAGATAAATCTTTGGCGAAATCTATTAGAACATTGTCAGAAAACGAATCACTAGATGTATCTAAAAAGTTTTTTGAATCTTGGTCATATAATAAATTTCAGAATGATAAGGATTTCACGAATTTAGTTTTTTTTCTACAGTTCTTTTTTTCTAAATCGATTGAAAAATTTATATTTGATATTTTTTCATTATTCAATTCTAAATTTTTACATCTAGGTGAAATATCGTTTAATCAATTTAATAAAAAAAAAGAAAATCTAATCGATAATATAAATTTATTTTACAATGCTAGGTATGAAAATTTATATTTTTATTACAATGAGATTATTAATTTCCTAAAAGAATCAGAACAAAATATTTCTTCAAGGGATAAATTATTAGATGATAAGTTATATATTTACCTACGTGATGAATTTAGCTTTTTTATTACTGAATTGAAAAAAAATTATGGATCTAACTCAGCTTCCGAGATATATGATTTTTTTTCAAAAAATAATAAACTAAAGACAAATATAGGCAAAAAAGACAACTGGAAAACAAAAAATGCATCATATGATTCAAACTTAAGTTTTATAAAGGATAATTTAAAAAAGCTTAATTTCCATTTTCAAGAATTACGAAATGAAATTATTGATGATTTGTTAATAAAATTTTCTAAGTATTTATTTCAATATGTAAAAGATTTTTATAAGTTTAGAAAGTCTCAAGGCACAATAAATTTTGATGATCAAATATTTATAGCTAAAGAAATCTTAAGTGATGGAAATAATTTAGACTTTTTTATAGGGAAATATGATTATATTTTCATAGACGAGTTTCAAGATACTGATCCTTTTCAGATGCAAATTACAACGAATCTCATAAAAGATGGTGAGGATAATATTCAATCAGGTTCACTATTTATTGTAGGAGATGAAAAGCAGTCAATATATAGTTTTAGAAGAGCTGATATTAATAAACTACAGAAATATTTAGAAAAAATTAATATTGATAATGAATCATTAAAAATTAATTACAGGTCTGATAAAAATATTATCAACTTTGTTAATGATTTATTTGGAAAATTATTTGAAAATACAAATATTCAGTACGAACAAATGATATCTAATAAAGATTATTCGCAAGAATTTAGTTCAGTTTTTTATGATGAAGAAATTACAGAGGAAAAAAGTATTACTTTATTGAGAGAAAATACTGCTGAAAAGATTTCAAGTTTAGTTAAGTTTATTCATGATGGTAATATGAGATTACCTAGTCTAGGTAGGATAGCAAATATTGGTGATATTTGTGTGCTTGTTAATAGAAATAAAGACTCTGAGTTATTATCTGAAATATTTAAACAAAAAAAAATTCCATATCTTATATCTGGTGATAATTATTTAATTGAATCTAATATTTTTCATCTACTAAAGATGAATTTTAAAGCAATTTACGATTCTAATGATGAAATATCTATATTGTCAGCTTTGAAATCCTTTGCGTGGGGCTGTTCTGATGATGATATATATAATTGGAGATTAAAAAATAATACTCTTAATTATAAATTACTTGATTTTTCAAATATTGATATTTCTAAAAACAACAAAAATGTATTTGAATCATTAATCAAATTATATGAACTTAACCAATTGATTGATAAGCTTCCCTTATCAATAATTTTTGATAAATTTGAGATTGCAACAGACCTA
>MDSV01176385.1_pt1 | contig 11134 bp, 8 predicted proteins | sample 810851 | NCBI WGS metagenome assembly MDSV01 (sample SAMN05326640, study PRJNA326480) | marine metagenome | isolation source: seawater | place: Atlantic Ocean: North East | collected 2012 | reverse complement strand
TCGCCTATGCCCGATTTTTTTAAATACTCCTCAGCTTTTTTTGCAGTACCTCTTGGATCTCTTTCATATGAATTTTTTTTAACTGCATCTAAGATATCGCAAAATATATTTAGTGTTGTATGGGAATTAAAAGGATCAATAATTGGCCTATCTAAATCTGGTTTCAAAATCATGTCTGACTCGTTAATTGCTTTCCAGCCTGCAATAGAAGAACCATCAAAAAAAACTCCTTTATCAAGCATATCTTCGTCAACTACAGTAGAGTCCATAGTTAAATGTTGAAGCTTACCTTTTGGATCAGTAAATCTAAGATCAACATACTCTACTTGCTTTTCCTTTATTAATTTCAGAATATTGTTCGCACTCATTAATTTTCCCAATTTTTTTTAAACTTAATATTAAAACTCTAAGAACATATATATGGAAGTTTTTTAAATGTATATTTAAAATCATATATCTGATATGCATTTTACACATAATACAATCATAACTTGAAATGAGAGAAGCTAGATCAATTGATATAATCCTTTTAACACTATTAGGTTTAATTTGGGGTTCTTCTTTTTTAAATATCAAAATAGCCACTTATTCTTATGAACCGTTTACATTGGCCTTAATCAGAGTAATTTTCGCAAGCATCCCACTTTATATACTATGTAAAATTAAAAATATTAGAATTAAAGCTTTTTCAAAAAATTGGAGACCTTATGCTTTAATTGGTCTTTGTAATATCGCAATACCTTTTACATTAATTGCAATAGGAACTAGTCAAATTAATAGTTATTTAGCTGCAATGTTAATGAGTACTACACCGATGAGTGGATCTATTTTAGCTCATTTTTTTACAAAGGATGAAAAGATTACTTTTTTTAAATCAATTGGTATTTTAGTTGGTTTTTCGGGAATTGTTTTTCTATTTTTTGATAAACTAATTATTAATGAAAATAATTATATTTACGCTTTAATCACTATACTTGGATCAACTTTTTATTCTGTTGGTGGAATATTAACTCTTAAACTTAAAAAAGAGGGAAACGAAAATGTAACCACTTCTACAACTTTGTGGTCTATAATTTTTTTATTTCCACTTTCTTTATTAGTAGAAACACCTTGGCAGTCGAGTCCTACAGTAGAGTCAACTTTAGCATTATTTTATTTAGGAGTAATTGCAACCGGACTTGCCTGGTTGATTAGATTTAGAATCTTAACTGTAAACGGCTTGGTTTTTCAGACGCAAGTAGCTTATTTAATTCCGATTTTTGGAGTTTTATTTGGATATTTCTTAATGGATGAAATAATAACTTGGAGAGTTTTAATCTCATTGGTTATAATAATAATTGGTATTTATATTGTTAAAAAGAACAATAAAGGGAAAAAAAAATAATATGCAACCTGATTCTATAGAACTAAGTTTTTTATCTATCTTAGCATTTGTTACATTTTTTATATTTTTAGTAGTTAGTAAGTTGTCTTATAGGAATAGTAGTAGTGCTCTTCTAGACACTGAATTTACTAAACCACAAGCTTTTCACGACGAGCCGATTTCTCGTAGCGGAGGGATAGCTAGCATTATTTCTTTGTTTTCATCATTAGGAATTTACTATCTTTTGTTTTCTGACATACTTTATGAATATTTTTTTGTATGTAGCAGTATGTTTGTTATAGGATATTTAGATGATGTTAAAAAGAAGATAAGCCCAAATATGAGACTAGTTTTAATGGTCTTTTTTCTGATCATTTTTATAGGTATTTTACCTATACAAATCGAAAATATGGATTTAATTTTTTTGAATTCTTTGATGGATTACAAAATTTTTTCAATCCTTTTTGTACTTTTATGCTTTCTATTCATCATTAACGGAGCAAATTTAATAGATGGTTTTAATGGTCTATTAATTATTAACTTAATTATTATTAATTCTGTTTTATTATTTATAAACTTAAGCAACAATCACACAGAATTTTCATTCTTTTTAACTTCACAAATTATCATTATGATTTCATTTTTATTATTTAACTTTCCAAAAGCTAAAATGTTTCTAGGTGACAGTGGATCTTATTTATTTGGATCTTTGGTTGCGTTAAATATTATTATTACCAATAATTTAAACATAAATATCTCCTCGTTCTTTCTATGTATTTTACTATTTTATTTATTTTTTGAGGTTTTTTTTTCATTTTTTAGAAAAATTTATCAAAAGAAATCTCCTGTCTTTCCTGATAATGAGCATTTACACATGCTAAGTTACGTTCATATTTCTGAAATGTTAGGGCAGGATAAAAGTAATTATATGAATTCAGTTTTAATCAATTCTATTTATTGTATCTTAGTTTTACCGAGTATATTTTTCGCTGAAAATACTCTAATTTCTACGTACTGGTTTTTCTCTTTAATCTTAATTTATTTACTGTGTTATATTCGACTTTATCGTTTAACAAAAAAAAAAATTGATATATAAAAACAACAATTAATATTTGGGCAAGTGGCGGAATTGGTATACGCGCTGGTCTTAGAAACCAGTGCCGCAAGGCTTAAGAGTTCGAGTCTCTTCTTGCCCACCAAAACAATGTTATGAAAGTAGAAATACAATCAAAAAAAGGTTTAAGAACTATCTTATCAATAATAGTTGATAAAAAAACTATACAAAAAAAAATGGATCAAAGACTTAATGAATTACAAAAAGAAGTTACATTAAAAGGATTCAGAACCGGGAAAGTTCCATCCTCAGTCATCAAAAGTCAATTTGGAAAATCAATTTATGGAGAAGTAATAGATAAGATTTTAAGAGAAACCTCTGCAAAAGCAATAGAAGAAAAAAAGATTAAAATTGCTGGTCAACCAAAAATAGATTTAAAAACTTTCGGGGAAGGTAAAGACTTAAATTATGAATTGCAAATAGACTCTCTCCCAGAAATTAAACTTAAATCATTTAATGAATTTAAAGCCACTGAATATAAAATTGATATTGAAGATAAAATAATAAATGAAAAATTAATCGAAATATCAAAACAAAATAAACAATTTGAGGAAAAAAAAGAAAATGAAAAAGCAAAAAAAGGTGATCAAGTTGTTTTTGATTATTCGGCAACGGTTGACAAAAATAAATTTGAAGGAAGTGAGGGCAAAGGTGTTCAATTAGAACTAGGTAAAAATTTATTTTTAAAAGGTTTTGATGAACAATTAATTGATGTAAAAAAAAATGACCTAAAAAAAATAGCAGCGACATTACCTGCAAATCATCCAAAAAAAGAATTAGCAAATAAAGAAGCTGTTTTTGAATGTAAAATTTTAAATATTAAGTCAGTCAAAGAAAATAAAATTGACGATGATTTTGCAAAGATAATGGGAACTAAGGATCTTAATGATTTAAAAAAAATAATTAAGAATCAAATCTCAAGTCAATACCTGCAAGCTTTAAATTCAATAACAAAAAAAGAAATTTTAGATCAAATAGAAAAAAATCATCAAATAGATCTTCCAAAAAATTTAATTGATCATGAGGTTTCAATAATAACTCAAAATTTAAAAGATGAGGAAAAAGAAAAACATCAGGCAAATAATGAAAAGATTGCTAAATCTAGAATTAAGTTGGGCTTACTTTTAAATGAATATGGAGAAAAAAATAATTTAAAAGTCTCCGATGAGGAGGTCAGAATTGAAATTGAAAAACAAATCAAAGGAATGCCAGGTCAGGAAAAAATGGTACTTGAATATTACAAGAAAAATCCTCACGCTTCTCAAAGCTTGAAAGGCTCACTTTATGAAGAAAAAATTATTACTTTAATTAAATCAAAAATTAAACTCATTACAAAAAATATTAATATGAAAGAAGCTGAAAAAATTATTTCTGAATTTAATAAGCTCAATGTTGACCAAAGCAAATTAGATAAAACCGAGACTTCTAATAAAAATAAAGCAAAATCAAAAAAAATTAGTAAAAAGTAATCAATAGTTGTATAAACTCTCGTATGAGTCGTAATTACGAAGAACAAATGAACAATTTGATCCCTATGGTTGTTGAGCAGACAAGCAAAGGAGAGAGAGCTTACGATATTTATTCTAGGCTTCTTAAAGAAAGAATAGTTTTTTTAGTGGGACCAGTGAATGATAATGTTGCTTCACTCGTAACAGCTCAGCTTTTATTTTTAGAGTCTGAAAATCCCAATAAAGAAATAAGTTTTTATATCAATAGTCCAGGCGGACTTGTAACCGCTGGTTTGGGAATTTATGATACTATGCAATATATTAATTCTCCAGTTTCTACTTTATGTATCGGTCAGGCCTCCTCTATGGGATCTTTTTTATTAGCTGCGGGAGAAAAGGGTAAAAGATATTCTCTGCCTAATTCAAGAATCATGGTACACCAACCATCTGCAGGATTTCAGGGCCAAGCTACAGATATTCAAATTCATGCTAAAGAAATTCTTTCCTTAAAAGAACGATTAAATAAAATATATTCTAAACATACTGGTAAATCTGTAGAGGAAATTGCTGTAGCATTAGAGCGAGATAATTTTATGACAGCTGATGACGCAAAAAAATTTGGTTTAATCGACTCAGTTGTGGAAAAAAGAAAATAAAGCACAAGATATAGATTTGCTTACAACTTCAACTTGATTACACTATTTAAGACATTTATTATAACAATATTGATTCGTTATGGGTGAAAAAAATACAAAAAATATTCTTTACTGCTCTTTTTGTGGAAAGAGCCAACATGAAGTAAGAAAACTTATCGCTGGCCCAACTGTTTTTATATGTGATGAGTGTGTTGAACTTTGTATGGATATTATTAAGGAAGAGAATAAAAGTTCTTTAGTAAAACATCAAGATGGAGTCCCAACACCTAAAGAAATTTGTAATGTTTTAGATGATTATGTGATTGGTCAGAAGCTAGCTAAAGAAATTTTATCTGTGGCGGTACACAATCATTATAAAAGACTAAACCATGAAACTAAAAATAATAAGGATATTGAACTATCAAAATCAAATATTTTATTAGTCGGACCGACTGGTTGTGGAAAAACATTGTTAGCCCAAACTCTTGCAAGAATTTTAGACGTTCCCTTTACAATGGCTGATGCTACTACACTAACCGAAGCGGGTTACGTTGGAGAGGACGTAGAAAACATTATTTTAAAATTACTTCAAGCCGCTGACTACAATGTTGAAAAAGCACAAAGAGGGATAGTATATATCGACGAAGTAGATAAGATAAGTAGAAAAGCAGAAAATCCCTCAATAACTAGAGATGTTTCTGGTGAAGGAGTGCAACAAGCTTTATTAAAAATTATGGAAGGAACTATTGCCAGCGTACCACCTCAAGGTGGCAGGAAGCACCCCCAACAAGAATTTTTACAAGTTGATACAACAAATATTTTATTTATCTGTGGGGGTGCTTTTGCTGGTCTAGATAAATTAATTGATAGAAGAGGCAAAGGGACCTCCATTGGTTTCGGAGCTAAAGTTAAAAATTACAAAGAACAACCATTGTCAGAAACCATGAAACAGCTTGAACCAGAAGATTTAATCAAGTACGGATTAATTCCAGAATTTATCGGTAGAATGCCAATTATCGCAACACTGGATGATTTAGATGAAAAATCATTAGTTAAAATTTTACAGGAGCCAAAAAACTCATTAATAAAACAATATCAGAGATTATTCGAATTTGAAAATGTTGAGCTTGAATTTAAATCCGAAGCAATTTCTGAAATTGCAAAAAAGGCTATTTCGAAAAAAACAGGCGCTAGAGGTCTCAGATCAATATTGGAAAATATCCTTTTAAAAACGATGTTTGAATTACCAGACCTAGAAGATGTTATAAAAGTTACAATTGATAAATCCGCGGTCAAGGGTGTCACAGAGCCAATTATCACATACGGTAAAAAACAATCAACATCTGTTGCATAAGTTTGATTTGTTTCTTGAAATAAGTATATTAATTACCATATAACTTAATTATGAAAGCGTCATACATAAAACCTCTTCTTCCTCTAAGAGATATTGTAATTTTTCCTTCAATGGTAATCCCTTTATTTGTTGGAAGAGAAAAGTCAATTAAAGCTCTACAAGAGGTGATGAAATCTGATAAATCAATAGTTTTAGTAACTCAAAAAAATTCAGAAGATGACGACCCGGAGTCAAAAGATTTGTATGGATATGGTTGTTTAAGTAAAGTTTTACAACTTTTAAAATTACCTGACGGTACAGTAAAAGTACTTGTCGAAGGTGAAAAACGAGTTAAAATCTTGAAGCACAAAAATGAAGATGAAAAATTTCTTAAATGTGAAGCAGAAATTGTCGAAGATACAAATAATTCAAAAGATCTGGATTTATTTGCGTTAAGTCTAGTCAAAAAATATGAAAAATTATTAATCTTGACCAAAAGAGATTTTAATGAAGGATTGTCCAATCTAAAAAGTTTAAAAGACGCTTCTCAAATAGCAAATAACCTATCATCAAACTTGGGAATACAAATTTTTGAAAAACAAGAATTACTCGAAATTGTCGACCTTAAAAAAAGGTTAGAAAAAATTCATTCTTATATTGAAAAAGAAACAAGTGTTTTATCTGTTGAAAAAAAAATTAGGGGTAGAGTTAAGAACCAAATGGAAAAAACACAAAGAGAGTATTATTTAAATGAACAATTAAAAGCTATTCAAAAAGAACTAGGGGAGATCGACGAGGGCAAAGACGAGTTGTCTAATCTTTCAAAAGCAATAGCAAATGCTAAAATGCCAAAATTAGCAAAAGAAAAATGCTTATCAGAATTAAAGAAATTAAAATCAATGAGCCCGATGTCGGCTGAAGCTACGGTTGTAAGAAATTATCTTGATTGGATGACAGAACTACCTTGGTCAAATAAATCAAAAATTAATACAGATTTGAAGAATGCCCAAAAAATTTTAGACGAAGATCATTACGGTTTAGATAAAGTAAAAGAGAGAATTATTGAATTTTTAGCTGTTCAAAAAAGAATACAAAAAATGAAAGGTCCAATTCTATGCTTAGTAGGACCACCAGGAGTAGGAAAAACTTCGTTAGGAAAGTCTATAGCAAAAGCAACAAATAGAAAATTTATTAGAATTTCTCTTGGAGGTATAAGAGACGAGGCAGAAATTAGAGGACATAGAAGAACTTACATAGGATCTCTGCCAGGAAAAATTATTCAAATGATGAAAAAAGCTGGAACAAAAAATCCTCTTTTTTTATTAGATGAAATAGACAAAGTAGGCAATGATTATAGAGGTGATCCTTCATCTGCACTATTAGAGGCACTAGACCCTGAGCAAAATAAGGAGTTTAACGATCATTATTTAGAGGTTGATTATGATCTTTCCGATGTAATGTTTGTCACTACAGCTAACACACTTAATATCTTGCCGCCATTACTTGACAGAATGGAAGTAATTAGACTTTCTGGATATACAGAGGATGAGAAAGTAAATATATCTCAAAAGTTTTTAATTCCGAAACAAAGTGAAAATAATGGATTAAAAAAAGAAGAGTGGAATATTGATGAAAAGGTTAATAGAAAAATTATTAGAGATTACACGAGAGAGTCCGGTGTCAGAAATCTTGAAAGAGAAATATCTAAAATTGCAAGAAAATTAGTAAAAAAAATCGATAATAATGAAAAAGTTAACAATCCTTTAAAAGATGTGGATGTGAAAGATTTGCTGGGAGTAAAAAAATATAAATATGGAGAAATTGAAGAAGAAAATAGAGTAGGAGTTGTTACTGGATTAGCCTGGACAGAAGTAGGTGGAGAAATTTTAAAAATAGAATCTGCAATAATGCCAGGTAAAGGGAAAATGCAAATCACAGGAAAACTTGGAGACGTAATGCAAGAATCAGTTAAAGCAGCAAAGTCTTATATTAGATCTAAAAGCTTAGAATATGGAATTATACCACCAGTATTCGATAAAAAAGATTTTCACATTCATGTACCAGAAGGTGCAACTCCAAAAGATGGACCTTCAGCGGGTATTGCAATGGTAACTTCCATAATTTCTGCAATCACTGAAATACCAGTTGACAGAAACGTAGCTATGACTGGTGAAATAACATTAAGAGGCATAGTTCTTCCGATCGGGGGGCTCAAAGAAAAATTATTAGCTGCTCATAGAGCAGGAATAAAAACAGTTTTAATTCCAATGGAAAATAAGAAAGATTTAGCCGAAGTTCCTAAAACAATATTAGAAACGATGAAAATAATAACAGTTAAAAGCGTAGATGAGGTTCTTAAAGTTGCTTTAACTAAGCCCTTAAAAAGAGTTGAATGGGTTGAGGTTGATCCTATTTCAAGCAAATCAAAAAACAAAGAAGAGATTAGAACCCAATAACTATCTAATCTAACCATTCCTTATATTTATCGTAATTTGTAAATATATATTCAGGTAAAAATTTATTTGAAACTTTTTCAAGACTAGTATTGGCCGTATATTTTTTATCTTTCATGTCAGCTTTGTGATCGTATAAAATTTTTTTTTGATTAATTAAATTTTCTACCTGATCGATTTTAATACCACTTTCCTCATATTCTACATGATGTAGAAAATTAGATAATTTATAATGAAGATCTTTTGGTTTTTTTATACAAGTAAAGTGCCATCCTCCATTTTGTACGAAATCTACATTCATATATTTTTTATTAGATAAAAAGGCATCCAACCGCCAAAAAGGATATGATTTAGCTTTTATATTTCGCAACCACTGGCAACTTATTAAATCTTTTTTCTTACACGCTCGACTTCCTAGCCAATCAAAGTTCGGTTGAAGTAAATTAAATTTATAGTAAAACATTTTTTGAACAAAAAAAGTAATTTTTTTATTGTATTTATATTGGTCTAAATTAGGTATTTCATCAACATCACTCACCACAACTAAATCATCGTCATGAGTATTAATAAGTCCTTGAATCAAACCATTTCTTTGATAGTTTTCTCTCATGAGAGAATTGTCTAACATCTTAGAATTTTTTAACTCTTGATTGTCATTTTCATTTACAACACGTATATTACTCGGGGGTTCGTCAATGACTATATATTCAATTTTACTTTTAAATTTAGAAAAGTTTTTAAAATCAAAATTAAGTTTTTTTTTCTTTCCACTGTGAAGATAAGTTGACTCTGTAATAACGAATTTTTTTACGTACTTATCGAGTAAATTAAGCCTTAAATCTAAAATCATGTCTTCATCAAAATACATAAAGCAATCATAGATATTCATGATAATTGAGTTATAATAAAATTTAATATAAGTAAATGTCTTATGGTAAAAAAAATCGTTATTACCGGTGGTCTTGGATACATAGGCACTGAATTGTGCAAAATTTATTCGGGACTAAGTTGGCATCATAAAATAATTGTTATTGATAATAGATTTGTATCGGAGCGAGTTAATCAACTCAGAAATTGGAATATTGAATTTATTCACGGGGATATTTTAGATAAAAACCTTATTAATAAAGTTTTAAAAGACGCGGATATAGTGCATCATTTAGCTGGTATAACAGATGTTCCACGAACAAAAAGTGAGTCGACAGATGAGAAAGATAATAAAATTAAGTTAGTTGGAGAAAAAGGAACTGAAAACATACTTAATGCGATAAGTAATAAATGTAAAATTATTTTTCCATCAACTCATGTCGTTTACGAAGGAATCGAAGAAGTTAAAGACGATATTAGCGAAAATGAAAAAACAAAACCAGTTTTGTCTTACTCATCATCAAAAGCGATTAATGAAAAACAATTAAAAGATTCTGGAAAAAATTATATAATTTTAAGATTAGGCTCTGTTTATGGTTATTCTACTGACACAGCACGTATTGATATTATGCCTAATTTATTCTCAAAAATAGCTTCACAAAATGGAACTCTAAAACTTTTTTCTGGAGGCAGACAATTAAAAAGCCTGGTTCCTTTGATAGACGTTGCGAGGTGTTTTAAATTTATGGAAGAAAGGGAAGATTTATCTTCAGAAACTTATAATTTAATAAAAGATACTTTAACTGTAAAAAAAGTTGCAGAAATTTGCAAGAAACATAATCCTAAAGTTACATTAAGAGAAACAAACGATGAAGTTCCAAATCTAGGATTTTCTCTTTCAAATAAAAAAATTTTCAATGCCGGATTTAAATTTTTGTACGGAATTGATGAAAGTATAAAAGAAATGATCACTAAATGGTCGAAACAAGATTTAATAAAAGATTTAGAATTTGTCAGAGATGGAGATAATTTATTTGAAGATGAGAGAGGAAAAATTAGTAATCATGAATTAACCGAACCTATAAACTTAATTGGTTTAATTGACTCAAAAAAAGGTACAATTCGAGCTAACCATTATCATCCTCAACAAGAACAAAAATGTTTATTTACCAAAGGACAAATAATAGAAATTTTTCAAGATATAATTAATCCTAATTCTCCAAAGATTACACAAGTGGTTAATGAAGGCCAGCTGTCAATAATTAAACCAAATGTTGCACACACAATGGTTTTTACAAAGGATACAACTTTTTTAAACTTAGTAAGAGGAGAAAGAGATCACGATAATTATGGAATAACTCACACAATAAAACATGTGTTTGTTAGTGAGAAAGAAAAAAATTTACTTTTAAAGTATTATAAATTTGACTGTAGATCCTGTGGCAATACCAATTTGAAAAGAGTAATTTCATTAGGATATCAACCATTAGCAAATAACTTACTTAGAAAAGCAAAGGAAGAATATGAATCGTACCCTCTTGAAATGAATTATTGTGAAAAATGTCATAATTGCCAACTTTCAATTGCTATAGATCCCAAAAAAATGTTTTCGAATTATTTATATACTTCTTCAACCTCAAAAATTTTTAGAGGTCATTTTGTCAATGCAGCTAAAAAATATATCAAAGACTTAAAACTAAATAAAAAAAACTCTTTTATTATTGACATTGGAAGTAACGATGGGGTAGCACTAAAACCTTTTAAGGATTTAGGTTTTAAACATTTACTCGGAGTAGAACCAGCTAAGAATTTAGCTAAGTTAGCCAATAAGAATAAAATAAAAACATTTAACGGTTTTCTAGAGAAAAAAAATCTTAAAAAAATTAAAAAAAATGCAGATTTAATTTTAGCTTCAAACGTA
>MDSV01132139.1_pt1 | contig 11134 bp, 12 predicted proteins | sample 810851 | NCBI WGS metagenome assembly MDSV01 (sample SAMN05326640, study PRJNA326480) | marine metagenome | isolation source: seawater | place: Atlantic Ocean: North East | collected 2012 | reverse complement strand
TCACAGTCTGGCATTATTACACAATGATTTTTTGCACCTCCAAGTGCTTGAACTCTTTTCTCATTTTTGGCACATTCTTCGTAAATATATTTTGCAATTGGGGTAGAGCCAACAAAGCTCATCGCTACTACTTCTTTATTATTTATTAAAGTATCTACTGCTTCTTTATCTCCATTAACAACATTAAAAACACCATCGGGAAGCCCAGCCTCTTTTAATAATTCTGCTAATCGTATTGAACATGAAGGATCCTTTTCAGAAGGTTTTAATACAAAAGTATTTCCACATGCAATTGCCATAGGAAACATCCACATTGGAACCATAGCAGGAAAGTTAAAAGGTGTGATTCCAGCACATACTCCCAAGGGTTGCCTTATAGACCAGCTATCAACATTTGAGCCCACATTTTCAGTGAACTCACCTTTTAACAATTGAGGAATGCCACATGCATATTCGACAACCTCTAAACCTCTTGTTAAAGATCCCTTAGCATCCTCATAAACTTTTCCATGCTCAGAAACTATAATTTTAGTTAATTCATCAGAATTTTTTTCAATAAGCTCTTTGAATTTAAACATTACTCTTGATCTTTGTAACGGAGGTTTTGTTGACCATGCTTCAAAGGCTTTTTTTGCGCTTTCAACAGCTTTGTTTACGTCATTAATTGAGGCTAATTTTACCTCAGCTGTTTGTTCTCCTGTTGCAGGATTAAAGATTTTGCCAACGCGTTTAGACACTCCTAAAAAACTTTTTCCATCAACAAAATGTTGTATTGTTTTCATGCTGTTATTGAATAAATAAGCTTTTAGCTTGTTGCAAGCATTTTTTTAATTGAACCTATAGCTTTAGCTGGATTAAGGCCTTTAGGACAAGAATTTGTACAATTCATTATAGTATGGCATCTATATAATTTAAGTTCATCAGCAACTTTTTTCAGCCTTTCTTTTTTGTCTCCATCTCTACTGTCATTTATCCATCGATATGCCTGCAAAAGTACTGCTGGGCCAAGGTATTTATCGCCATTCCACCAATAACTTGGGCAAGCGGTTGAACAACACGCGCATAATATACATTCATAATAACCATCAAGCTTTTCTCTTTCTTTCTGAGATTGTTTCAGCTCTATCTTTTCTTTGCCCGTCTGATCAACTTTTAACCAAGGTTGAATGGACTCATATTGTTTATACAATGTTGTTAGGTCTCCAATTAAATCTTTTACAACTTTTAAATGTGGTAAAGGGTAAATATTCAGATCACCGCTGATATCTGTATGAGATTTTATACAGGCTAGGCCATTTATACCATCAATGTTCATGGCGCATGATCCACAAACACCGTGAGCACAAGATCTTCTAAAAGTTAAAGTGGGATCTATTTCATTTTTTATTTTAAACAAAATATCTAAAACTTTCGGTCCGCAATTTTTCATATCTACCTCGAATGTATCTATTCTTGGGTTTTTTCCAGTTGAAGGATCCCACCTGTAAACATTAACTTTTCTTAAATTTTTTGAGTTTGTTTTGTCTTTATAGTGTTTTCCAACCTCTATTTTAGAATTTTGTGGGAGGCTGAAGTTTGCCATTTAGTAGACTCTCTCCTTTGGAGGAAAATATTGAACATCATTAGTTAAAGTTTTCGAATGCACATCTCTGTATTTGATTTCTACTTTTTTACCTTTTTGCCAAGCTAAAGTATGTTTCATATAATTTTTGTCATCCCTTTTAGTAAAATCTTCCCTTGCGTGAGCACCTCGACTTTCTCTTCTGTGATAAGCAGAATCCATAGTTGTGAGTGCTTGACTAATTAAATTATTGAATTCTAGCGTCTCCACTAAATCGGTATTAAATAATAAAGACTTATCTTTAACTGAAACGTCGTTCATTCCTTCAAAAGGTTTTCTTATTTGTTCTACACCTTCTTTAAGAGTTTTCTCTGTTCTAAAAACTGCACACTTGGATTGCATTGTTTTTTGCATTTTTAATCTCAGTTCTGAGGTTTTCGTTGAACCGTTAGAATTTCTGATTTTGTCAAATCTATTTAAACACTTGTCAGTTTCTTCATTAGAAACTTCCTCATGAGGCATGCCTGGCTTAATCAACTCAGCTGCTCTTTTTGCAGCTGATCGTCCAAAAACAACTAAATCTATTAGTGAGTTTGAGCCTAATCTATTTGCCCCGTGAACAGAAACGCAAGCTGCTTCACCTATAGCCATTAAACCTGGGACAGTTTTTTCAGAACCATTTAGAGTCAAAACTTCTGCTTTATAATTAGTTGGTATTCCTCCCATATTGTAGTGCACTGTAGGCACAACAGGTATCGGATCTTTACTAACATCAACGTTAGCAAAAGTTTTAGCTGCTTCAGATATACCAGGAAGTCTTTCGTCTATAACTTTTTTATCTAAATGGTCTAAGTGGAGATTGATGTGATCTTTATTTTTACCTACTCCTCTTCCTTCATTTATTTCCATTTCCATTGATCTGCTTACAACATCTCTAGAGGCCAAATCTTTTGCATTAGGCGCGTATCTTTCCATAAACCTCTCGCCTTTACCATTGACTAAAAATCCTCCTTCACCTCTTACTCCCTCTGTTATTAAACAACCAACTCCATAGATTCCAGTTGGATGAAATTGTACAAATTCCATATCTTGGAGTGGTAAACCTGCTCTTAGAACCATAGCATTACCATCACCAGTGCACGTATGAGCTGAAGTGGCTGAGTAATAAACCTTCCCATATCCACCAGTTGCTACTATTGTTATGTGTGATCTAAATCTATGAATAGTACCATCAGTTAAATTCCAAGCTATTACGCCTTTGCATTCACCATTTTTCATAATTAAATCTAATGCAAAATACTCTATAAAAAATTCTGTATTTTGTTTTAAAGCCTGTCCGTAGAGTGTGTGCAAAATAGCATGACCTGTTCTATCTGCGGCTGCACAAGTTCTTTGAGCAGTACCATTACCATAATTTTTTGTCATTCCTCCAAATGGCCTTTGATAAATTTTTCCATCATCGGTTCTACTAAAAGGGACACCATATCTTTCTAGTTCAACTACCGCCCTTGGTGCCTCTTTACATAGATATTCAATAGCATCTTGATCACCCAACCAATCAGATCCTTTAACTGTATCATACATATGCCAACGCCAATCATCTTCGCCCATGTTTCCTAAAGCAGCCGAGATACCTCCTTGAGCTGCAGAAGTGTGGCTTCTAGTAGGGAAAACTTTTGAAATACATGCAGTTTTTAGACCTGCTTCAGACAAACCTACTGCTGCTCTAAGACCTGATCCTCCAGCTCCGAGAACTACTACATCGTATTCATGATCTATAATTTTATATGCGCTCATAATTAAATGCTGTAAATACTTATTATTGTTAAAAACGGTATAATTATAGCAAAAAAATATAAAGCTTTGTTTGCGACATTTTTGATTTTTTCATCATCAAGATAATCCTCAAAAACCTCACTTATAGTTAGTGCAGAAAAAAAGAAAGCAATAACAACAAATACTGAAAATAGGATTTTAGTTGTTCGCTGGGAAAAGAAAGCTAATACCTCAAAGTAGTTGTCATTATAGATTGAAACAAAACTTACTAAAAACCATATCATAAAAGGTATTAAAATTACTGAACTAGCTTTAGTAAACAACCATTTTTTTGTAGACACATGCATATTTTAAAGAAAGAATTTTCCTGTTAAGTAAAATAAAATAGTAAATATAAAAGATCCAATAAAGACGAGTATGCCAGTTAATTTAGCGATTCTAACTTCATATCCAATCCCAGCATCCCAGAGCAAATGTCTTATTTCGTTAAGTATATGAAAACTAAAAGTCCAACATAACGATATAATTAAAAATTTTCCGTAAATTGAATCTAAATAAACTTGTATAAACTGATAATAATCTTCACCTAAAAGTAATGAGATGCTCCAAAAGCAAATAATCATAATTGCAAAGATATTTATTACTCCAACTATTCTATGAGTTATTGATAATAAAGATGATATTTGCCATTTATAGATTTGTAAGTGTGGGCTCAAGGGATTATTATTTTTTTGCATATTAATGTTATAAACTAAATTTACATTTTTTTCATTAAACACTCGGCTATTTGCACTGTATTCAAAGCCGCTCCTTTTAATAAGTTGTCAGAAACAACCCATAAGTTAATTGCTTTGATATTAGAGTTATCTTTTCGAATTCTAGAAATATAAGTTGTGTACTTTCCTTCGGCTTCAAAAGGTGTAATGTATCCACCATCATTTCTTTCGTCTATAACTTTACAACCTGGTGCATTATTTAAAATTCTTATTATATTTTCGAAATCATAAAGATTATCAAATTCAATGTTAATAGACTCGGAATGTCCTGTTCTAACAGGAACTCTCACACATGTTGCTGTAACTTCAATATCACTGTTTAATATTTTTTTTGTTTCGTTAGTCATTTTTAATTCTTCTTTGGTATAACCATCTTTGTCAAATGCATCAATGTGTGGGATCAAGTTAAAAGCTATTTGTTTAGTAAAGTTTTCTGATTTAATTCTTTTTCCCTCTAAGAAATTTTTTGTCTGGACGAAAAGTTCATCCATAGAATCTTTTCCAGCACCAGAAACTGCTTGGTACGTAGAGACAACTACTCTTTTAATTTTGTACTCGTCATGAAGAGGTTTGAGAGCAAGAACCATTTGCATTGTCGAACAATTAGGATTTGAAATTATATTTTTATGTTTATTCAACGCATCTGAATTAACTTCAGGTACAACTAATGGAACATCATCTTGCATTCGAAAAAAACTGGAATTATCAATTACGATAGTTTGTTTTGCCGCTTTAGGAACCCAAATTTTTGAAATTTGACTGCCTGCTGCAAAAAAAGTTATTTTTGCTTTTGAAAAATCAAAATTTTCTAATGACTCTATCTCAATAGATTTACCACGAAACATTATTTTTTTACCTACATTCTTAGAGGAGGCAATTAAATAAAGTCTACCAACTTCTAAACTCGATTTTTCAAGTATATCCAAGGTTTTTCTACCAACATTTCCAGTAGCACCTATTATTGCAAAATTCATAATTTCGTAATGTATACAAAATTTTTGTCTTATCAATTTTAATTTTCATTTGAACAAAATTCTTTAGTATAAAGAGTCGTTAGTTTAGTTTAATTTGTATAATTATGATTGTTTATGGTAATGGCTTTATTGCTAAAAATTTAAAAAAGATTAAAGTACAAAAAAAGTTTATTTTATATGCAGCTGGTGTATCTAACTCGAACTCTAAAAATCAAAAAGAATATTTGAGAGAAATTAAAAGGTTTAAAGAATTTAAAAAAAAAAATTACGATAGTAAAATATTAATTTATATAAGCACTCTAAGTGTAGAAAATAAATATTTAAAGACAGATAAATATGTAAAAAATAAAATTTTTATCGAAAAGCTAATTAAGAAAAATATTAAAAAATATATAATTGTCAGGCTTCCGCAGGTAATAGGTAAAAATAATAATAAATTTACATTAACTAATAATATTTATAACTCTATTAATAAAAAAGAAAGTTTCATTTTATGGAAAAATTCAAAAAGGAATTTAATTGACATAGACGATATAAAAATTATTTTAGAAAAATATTTATCTCAAAGCCCTAAGATTAATTCTACTCTAAACATTTTTAATCCTAACTCAATAACTGTGAAATATCTTTTGGAAATTTTTCAGGAAATACTTCGAAAAAAAATAAAGATTGAAGAAAAAAAAACCACAAATAAAAATATTGATTTAAAAAAAATAAAAAAAACAACTCGATTACCAAAATTTTACTATTATAAAATTATGAAAAAGAATTATTTAAAAAGAACTTTAATAAAGTATTACAAATGAAACTTTCTATTATAATACCAGTTTATAACAGTAGTAAAATATTAATGACTCTATTGGATAGTATTCACACTCATGTCGTAAGTTTAGTTGGAGAGTCAATAGAGGTAATTTTGATTAATGATAAAAGTTTAGATGATAGTTGGTCTGAGATTAAAAAAATGAAAACTAAATATAATTATATAAAAGGAATTAATTTAAAAAAAAATTATGGCCAACATAGTGCAATTTTCTGCGGATTAAAAAATTGCACAGGTGAAAAGATTATTTGCATGGATGATGATATGCAACACGACCCTAAACATATTCCTAAAATGATAGATCAACTTAATAACTACGAAGTTTGTTATGTTAGGTACATCAAAAGAGAACATAATTACTTAAAAATTTTAATAAGCCAAATGAATAATTTAGTTTCGAGTTTTTTAATGAGTAAATCAATAAAAATTTATACCTCATCTTATAAATGCTTTAATAAATCAATAAGTAAAAAAATTACAACAAATGATGATACTTTTGTTTTCTTAGATTATTGGATTTTCAAATACTCCAAAAAAATTACTTCAATAGATGTATCACATAATAAAAGATTGTTTGGAAAAACTAATTATGGTTTCAAAGAACTTTTAACTTTATGGTCAAAAATGATTTTTTTAATTGAAGTTGAAAGAAAAAATCTAAAATATTTTATTATTTTAGTGATAAGATTTTTTTTTAAAACTTTTCTAAGAAATTATATTAGTTATAAAAGAAAAAATTCTATTGAAATTGAAGAAATAATTTAAAATTTATTTTAAATTATTAATAATTGCGTCACCCATTTCAGATGTTGACACTTCTTTCATGTTTTTAGACATAATATCTTTTGTTCTCAATCCATCATCAAGTACTTTTTGAACAGCAAGATCAAGTTGGTCAGCCTCTTTTGGGAGTTCAAGTGAATATCTCAATGCCATTGATAAACTTAAAATTGTTGCAATAGGATTAGCAATATTTTTTCCCTCAATATCTGGAGCAGAGCCATGAACAGGTTCATAAAGTGATCTTATTCTCCCATTTTTATCTCTAAGCCCTAATGAAGCTGAAGGCAATAAACCCAAAGAACCGGTTAACATTGCCGCTTCGTCAGATAACATATCTCCAAATAGGTTGTCGGCTAAGATCACATCAAATTGTTTTGGATACCTCAAAAGCTGCATTGCACAATTATCTGCTAGCATATGCTTTAATTCAACTTTTTTAAATTCTTTATCTTTTATTGCTTGAACTTCCTCTCTCCATAAAACTCCAGCTTCCATGACGTTTGATTTTTCACAAGATGTAACTGTGTTTCTTCTTTTTTTTGCTAAATCAAAAGCTACTCGGGCTATTCTGTGAATTTCTGAAGTAGTGTAAGTATGAGTATTAACACCTTTTCTTTGGTTATTTTCTATTGGCTCTATTCCTCGTGGTTCACCGAAATAAATTCCGCCGGTTAATTCTCTCACAATCATTATATCTAAACCGGAGACAATTTCTGGCTTAAGAGACGAAGAATCAACTAATTGTTTAAAACAAATAGCTGGTCTTAAGTTGGCGAATAACTTTAATTCTTTTCTTAGCTTTAAAAGAGCTCTCTCAGGTTTTTTTGAGAATTCTAAATTATCCCATTTTGGCCCACCACAGGCACCTAGTATTACTGCGTCAGACTCTAAAGATTTATAAAAGACTTCATCAGTTATCGGAACTTTATTAGCATCAATAGATGCACCACCAATTAGTTCTTGGTTTAATACAAAATCTAAAGACTTTGTTTTGTTCATCCATTCTAATATTTTTCTTACCTCTGCTACTACCTCAGGGCCTATTCCGTCGCCGGGTAAAAGCAAAATTTTCCTAGTTTTATTAGCCATTTTTTAAAATCCAGGGTTTTGAAGATTGCAATTTTTTTTCATAATCATCTATTTTAGAAATTTTTTCCATTGAGAGGGCTATATCATCCAGTCCTTCCAGCAAACATTTCTTTTTAAAAGCATCAAGTTCAAATTTTGAAACTTTATTTCCATATTTTATTTCTTGATTATCTAAATTAATTTCTATTTCCTCTTTCCTTTTTGAATATTCAGCTAGCTCTAATACAATCTTATCATTAACTTTAATCGGTAGAATTCCGTTCTTAAAGCAGTTATTATAAAAAATATCTGCGAAACTAGCACTTATTACGCACTTTATGCCAAAATCAGAAAGAGCCCAAGGAGCGTGCTCTCTAGATGAACCGCATCCAAAATTTTTTCCAGCTAAAAGAATTTGTGATTTATTGTAAGGTTCTTTATTTAAAATAAAATCAACATTTTTTTTTCCATTTTCATCGTAACGCATTTCATAGAATAAGCTCTTTCCTAAACCTGTTCTTTTAATTGTTTTAAGAAACTGCTTAGGGATTATCATATCTGTATCAATATTTTGTAATGACAAATATGACGGTATTGATTTTAAATTTTTAAACTTTTCCATTTTATAATTCTCTAACATCAGTTAGATGACCTTTTATTGCGGCCGCAATAGCCATCCCAGGGCTAACTAGATGTGTTCTTCCTCCACGGCCTTGTCTACCTTCAAAGTTTCTATTTGATGTCGAGGCACATCTTTCCTTGGGTTTTAATTGATCTGGATTCATGCCTAAACACATAGAGCAACCAGGCTCTCTCCACTCAAAGCCTGCATTTTTAAAGATTTTATCTATTCCCTCTTTTTCTGCTTGCTCTTTAACTAATCCTGATCCAGGCACAACCATCGCACTAACATTTTCAGCAATCTTTTTACCTTTTAGAAGATCTGCGGCTAATCTCAAATCTTCAATCCTCCCATTGGTGCAACTTCCAATAAAAATTTTATCAATTTTTATTTCTGAAATTTTAGTGTTTGCTTTCAATCCCATATAATCAAGAGATCTTTTCATAGCCATTCTTCTATCTTCATTCTCCTCATTTTCAGGATCTGGTACAACACCAGTCACTGGTGATACATCTTGAGGAGAGGTCCCCCAAGTAACTAATGGCTCTATATTTTTTCCATCAATATCCACTTCTTTATCGAATTTACAGTCTTTATCTGAATATAAAGTCTTCCAAAATTCCAAAGCTTTTACCCAATTTTCACTTTTAGGCGACATCGTTTTACCTTTTAAATAATTAAACGTTTTCTCATCTGGCGCAATTAAACCTGCTCTAGCACCTGCCTCTATTGTCATATTACAAACAGTCATTCTCTCTTCCATGCTTAAACTTTTAATTACGTCACCGGCAAACTCGACAACATATCCAGTTCCTCCTGCTGTTCCAATCGTGCCTATGATTTTTAAAATTACATCTTTAGCAGTAACTCCTTTAGGTAAATTACCATTAACATTAATTCTTAAATTTTTTGATTTTTTCTGCATCAAAGTTTGTGTAGCTAGAACATGTTCAACTTCAGATGTTCCTATTCCGAAGGCTAACGCACCAAATGCTCCGTGTGTTGCAGTGTGACTATCACCACATACAATCACTGTTCCTGGCTGAGTGAACCCTTGTTCAGGTCCTATAATGTGTACAATACCTTGGCGCTTGTCATTTACATCAAACAATTCTACTCCAAAGTCCTTACAATTTTTTCTTAATGTTTCAACTTGTATTCTAGAATCTTCATCATTTATTCCTTTAGATCTATCAGTTGTAGGAACATTGTGATCAGGTACTGCGAGAGTTAATTCTGGCCTTCTGACTTTTCTTTTCTGCAATCTAAGTCCTTCAAATGCTTGGGGACTTGTAACTTCATGAACTAAATGTCTATCCACATAAATTAATGATGTGCCATCACTCTGTTCATGAACAAGATGGTTTTCCCATATCTTATCGTATAGAGTTTTTGACATTTAATTTTATTTTTTTTCGCTACTTGGCTTTTCAGCTTTAGATTCAACTTTTGGATTTTCTTTTTTAGACTCTTCTACCTTTGTCTCTTGCTTTACAGACTCTACTGGTTTCATTTTTGACTCCTCAGGTTTTACTGAAACATCAACACCAATCTTTTTTTTAATTTTTTCAGCAATCCTTGCAGATTTTCCTTTTCTATCTCTTAAATAATAAAGTTTAGCTCTTCTTACTTTTCCTGATCTAATTACTTTAATTGAGTCTACGTTAGGACTATAGAGTGCAAATGTTCTCTCGACCCCTTCACCAAATGAGATTTTTCTAACTGTAAAAGAGGAGTTGATGTCCCTATTTTTTTTTGCAATACAAACACCTTCGAAGTACTGGATCCTTTCTCTTTTACCTTCAACAATTTTGACACCAATTTTTATTGTGTCTCCAGGTGAAAATTCTGAAATTTTTTTATTAGCAACTATTTTTTTAATTGCTGCTTTATTTATATCTTCAATGTTTTTCATTTTTTTTTTCTAAATATTTTTTCCAAAGATCAGGTCTCTGGCGACGTGTTATAGCCTCTGATTGAGACAAACGCCACCCCTTTATTTTCGCATGATCGCCTGAAAATAAGACCTCTGGTGGACTTTTGCCTTCCCATTCCCTAGGTTTGGTATATTGAGGGTACTCTAACAGATAATTTTCAAAACTTTCCTCTTTAACAGAGTCTTTATTTCCAAGCACTCCAGGTATTAATCTAACTAAAGCATCAACCAAAACAAAAGAGGCTGGCTCTCCTCCTGATAGCACAAAGTCACCCAAACTATATTCTTCAATATTTCGTGTCTCTAGGATTCTTTGGTCTACACCCTCAAAATGACCACAGATGAGATTTAATTTTTTTTCTTTACTTAAAGATCTAGCAGCATTTTGATCAAATTTTTTACCTCTTGGAGATAAATAGATAATTTTTTCACCTCTAGTTATATTTTCATCTAGCGCTGAAGCTAATATATCAGGGCGCAAAAGCATTCCACTTCCTCCACCAAAAGGAGTGTCGTCTACCGTACCGTGATTATCTTTTGAATAATCTCTAATATTAATTACTTTTAACTTCCAAATTTTGTTCTCCTTTGCCTTTTTGAATATCCCAATATCTAAAGGGCCAGGAAACAAATCTGGATATAAAGTAAAAATTTTTACTTCTAACATCTCTATTTACCTTTTAGCTAAGCCTTTTTCTCTTCCTTCTTTGGCTCTTCCTTTTTAGCTTCTGCTTTAGGCTCTTCCTTCTTTGGCTCTTCCTTTTTAGCTTCTGCTTTAGGCTGTTCCTTCTTTGGTTCTTCCTTTTTAGCTTCTG
>MDSV01113154.1_pt1 | contig 11134 bp, 8 predicted proteins | sample 810851 | NCBI WGS metagenome assembly MDSV01 (sample SAMN05326640, study PRJNA326480) | marine metagenome | isolation source: seawater | place: Atlantic Ocean: North East | collected 2012 | reverse complement strand
GCAATATATTCACCTCTTGCCAGATTTATTCCTTTGTTCAAGCTCCGAATCAGCCCCAAATTTTCTTCATTCCTGACAATACGCAAGCGACCATCCTGGATACCCTGCAGAATTTCCAGGCTGTCATCTGTTGACCCATCATCAATCACCAGAAACTCGAAATCCCCAAATGTTTGCTCCAATACTGATTGGACGGAGGCCAAGAGAAAGGCTTCACCGTTATATACCGACATCAGCACCGTCACCCTCGGCTGCTTCGCGCCTGGGGAACCCTCACTTCCTTCAGACATCTATTCACCCCGAACGCTAATAGCGAACAAAATCCGGGCAAGTATATCACCCGCCTTGCCGGGTACCAATTGCGCCCCCAGGCCCGGAACGACCCTTGCCTTCAGTTTCCCATAGACTCTATACTAGCTAGGATTAACTCCTTGATTTCAGGCGTTATACGGACCTTTCTGCCACTATAAGCGCGACCCATCAATGACTGAGCCTACCATTTCCGTAGTGTTACCTGCCTACAATGCTGAGGACCACATTGGCGCTGCTTTAGACAGCATCCTGAACCAAACCAAGTACGCAGATCGGTTGCAAGTACTTGTAATAGACGATGGTTCCGAAGACCAGACCCGACAAATAGTAGCGGAAATCGCCGGTCAAAGCCCATGTGTTAAGTTGCTTTCCAACCGCCATACGAAAGGGCCTTCGGGGGCCCGGAATACCGGACTCGACCATGCAACAGGCAACTTCATCGCCTTCCTGGACGCCGATGATCTTTGGTATCCGGATCACCTCCAAAAGGGTATAGACTTTCTCCTCAACCACGCCGAAGCTGATGTGGTGTTTTATAACTTCGATATCGTGGAGTTGGAAACCAATCAGGATATGGGTGACTGGTACTCCATAAAGCGTTATCCAAAGCAATTGGATAGTCGGGAGCTGGGTAGTGGCTATTATCTCGTTGAGTCCGATATGGCAAATGCTCTGATTGAGGAGTCGTTTCTTCATTTACAGGCAATGATTATAAGGAGCCAGACAACCGCTGAGGTACGCTTCAATGAAGAAATTCTACGCTCTGGTGACAGGGACTACGCAGTAAGCCTGGTTATCAAGGGCAACGCCAAATTTGCTTATTCTACGGAAAAAACCAGTGTCTGGCATCGTCATGCCCAGAGCCTTACCAGTAACCGGGCTGACAACTTCCTCAACATGTCGCTGGACCATATCGCCTACTTCACTCATTACATGAAGCAATACGGTACCCGACCCAACACTCGAGAAATTCTAGAGAAGGAACTGATCAGCAATCACGTCTATCTGAGCTACGCTTATCGCTCCCGTAATGAACTAAAAAAGTCATTCCACCACCTTAGGGAGAGCTTCCGATACGGAACCACATTGCCGCAGTGGCGGGAACTTGCCAAACTCAGTATAGCGAGCGTTATTTTTCCAGTGTTAGGTAAAAAGCCGGGAGCTGAAGCCGAGTAGATGACAGAAAGATTCAGCCATCTTACGACTTCAGTTCGCGAACTATAGATCAACCATTACTTTCAATGGCGCGCACATCACTGGGAGGCATGGGAGGTGCAGTACCGACAAATTCGTGCGCACCGACATCTACATTGTTATTCCCCGACCTACTGGTGCCATCAATATCCTCTGGGGCATAGCTGCTATAATCAACTCGGTCTCTTGCTTCCTGCGCCCCTTCTTTGAGCCGCAAATTGCCTGACTGAGGGTCAACAAACATTGCTGCATCAGCACCGTCAAAGTTGCCGGCTTCGTTGTAAGTCCCGCCATTTCGCACTCCAATGGGAGCATCAAGCAGATTATTTACGACAGTCGTTCCTGAGCTGTTAAACCGCATTTCAATGGACTTATTCAGGTTGCCGCTGGTAAGAATCGTGTTGTGTGCAACAGCAGTATTGGGCGAATTCCACACCAGGATGGCTGCGTCAGAGTTATATTTTCTGTTAGCCGAGAACAAACCAGGTCGATTATAAATCATGTTATTACGGATAATCCCCCCCTGGTGATCAAAGCCCTCGGAACGATCCACCAGGCCGAATGCAATGGCACGATCCACGTCTATAAAAACATTGTTTTCAGCAATCGTGTTCGACGCACCGTTCCACATCAGAATCGCGGGGTTCCAGAGGTTAACAGCCGAATCCGGTGTATGAAAATTCTCAAACCGGTTGTTGCTGATTCGCCAGTTACTGCCTCCGTGCACATCGATACCATTGAAGTAGCCCACACCAGCCCCATGATCCGTCTTGGCGGGACCATTGTCGTACCAAAACAAGGAGTTCTCAACGACCCCATCATCAACACCAACGCTGTACCCGGTGGGATTCGCCTTAATAAATTGGGTCCCGGTATTGATAATGGCAACGCTACTGATAAGGGGCGCTTGCGCACCCGAGTTAAATACTATGCCATGCTCATAGATGTCACGAATTGTCAGATTCATGATGGTAAGGTTTTGCGCGTCTGACCAGATGCCGTGAACAACATTACCGTGGTTGGCGTTGTCCATGCCGTTACCGGATAACACCACGTCGCCACAATCCTCGCCGGCGCCAAACAGAGTCACATTGTTTTTTCGCAGATACAGCGTTGAAGACAACGGATAGGTCCCTGGCTGCAGCCGGATGGTGTCGCCCGGGCTCAGATTCGCGACTGCGCTGTTCAGTTCGGACGTGGATGCCACTTCGATAATGGGGCCGGAGGGTTGCGGTAAAGAGTCCCTTTGCAGGCAGGGTTCCATTGCCAACGCTAAACCCGGTATGAGAAGGGCGAGAAACCCACAAACAGGAAGCTTCATTGAGCCGCTCCTTTATATGCTTTTGTTGAATACCGCAAATTATAAGTGATGCCTCAGTATTGGCTATGATTCACGTCCAATAAACCGACTCACATTCAGGATAAATTTACAGTTTGTGATCCGACTCTGCTTTTAGGTGACAGGCAGCCCGATCGCCGCCTGGAACAGCTGATCAAAGCAGTCGGGATACCTGCTTTTGCTGCCCGCTTCGAAAGCCGCCACCTGGTTATTATTTACCCAGAGGCGCCAATAGCCTCTTCGTAGATTCGCCCCATCTGCTGGTTGCGGGTCTTGAATGAGAATCTGGTTCTGCTCACCTCCACTCCCGCTTCGCCCATCTGTTGGCGCTTTGCCGGAGAGTCAAGCAACTGTTCCAGGGCTTGGCTTAGCCCATTGGTGACATGATTTCTGAAGTCCTCCGGCAAACGACCCACCGAATAGCCCTTGAACATCTGCTCCGTGTCATATTGGCTGACGTCGATCAGAAACCCGGATTCCTGGTCGGTAACGATTTCCGGTATCGCCATGGTATTGGTGGAAATAACCGGAATCCCGTAGGCCATGGCTTCCAGGATGGCGAAGCCGAACGCCTCATTATAGGTGGGTAAAAGATAGATATCAGTGGCCGGTAGCACCTCCGATAACATTACCTCCCTGGGAACTCTACCCATTGATATATCGGGGTTTTTTTCGATGCGCAGCAGAGTTTCCCGGCGTAGGGTCTCATCCCCGGTGTTGAAGTCGATCCTCTCGTCTGAGCAGAGCTTTAGTTTAACCTTTCCCGACCTGCTCTGGATTCGCTCGAAGGCGTCGAGCACGTTAATGCCGCCTTTCCTGAAAAAGTCACCGCTGAACAGAATATTTACGGTGTCTCCGGAGGCCTTGGCTCGGTTCGGCTCTATTTCCCGAATGGCCGGGTATACCACTTCGGCTTTCGCCTTGATGACTGGGTTAGACACTCCGCCATAGGTGCTCATGGTGTTAAGGCCCGCCTGACTCCAAAACACCAGTTTTTTACAATTTTCCCGGGCGAGCAGCCATTCGATGAATGGCATCCTAATTTGCTTAGGTGACGGCAGTCCAAAGTAACTAAAGGCCAGCGCCTCTTCATAACAGGCCAAGGAATAAACCCAAGGTTTTTGAGTAATTACCGGACTGATAACAGATTCGATAATGTCGCAGCCACTAACGTCATACTTACTCATATATCCTTTGATGGGACTTTTGAATATCGGAGAGCCAAACCGGACGGTATCGAGAAAAGAGTAACTGATATTGCGCGGCGGGTTGCTGGCCTGTTCCGCGGCCATACCATGGGCTTCTGTAAATCCGACGTTAATCAAGTCACTTACTCCAGATCTCCAGTTGAAATCGGGGCACACCCAGACCGTAAACCGCGCCCGCAGGAAAACAATAAGCTAGCGCTATCCCAGCCCTGAAACTTATTGAATAATTTTATTTAACAAGGCAGTCGTGTATTAAAACCGGACGCAGTTGTCCACTGATAGCTGCTCCCCAACAATACCGACCCGAACCACTTTACCGAAAGTCGCACCCCGGTGCACTCTTAGCATCTATAATCAATGAAAGGAAACCGATTACCGGCGTCCCGACTGCCTCAACAGCGGGTGAATCCGGGGGTTTTTCATAGTCTGGTGACAGATCAAGATAATAGTGTGAACATGCTCCCGCTTGAAGTATTTTCCGGTAGTTTCCATTTGGAAGCCCCGTTGGAATTGACTATGATCCAATCCATGATAGGTCTACCCAGCAGCATGGAGCAATAAGCATGCCATCTTTGACAGCCCCCAAATTCGTCACCCGATTCGCGCCTCGCGGGAAAGCCGCCGTAGTGGCGTCTTGGGTTATGACTTCTTTGCTTTTCTCAGCCCCATCAATCGCCGCCACCGCACCCAGCGAACTCCCGCTATTCCAGGCCAGTGACCTGGAGTATGCAGGCGGATTCAAGTTTCAATTAGGCATTAACGGAGCCTCCGAAATTGCCTACGCGGAAGGCCCGATTGCAATAGGTGCGGACGGCACCACTCTATTTGCTGTTGGTCACACCTACCAGCAGGCTATCGCCGAGTTCAGAATCCCCGAATTGGTGAAAAGCAGCAACCCGGGGGACTTTAAGCGGGCGCCATTTGTTCAAAGCTTCAGCAAGGTTATCAACAGAGCGCCAACTGGCAACCCTCAGGGCGTCGACCGAATTGGAGGCATGGGGTACGTAGGTGGCCAGCTATTGGTAAGTGGCTATATGTACTACGATGCCGGTGGCGGTGTTTCGCATACGACCCTGGCGTTAAAAAATGCCGCGGATCTGGCTGGCTCCGGAGTTTCCGGTTTCCACAGCTTTTCCGCAGCTGCACATGCCACTGGCTGGATCACCCCCATCCCCTCGGAGTGGCAGTCCCGATTAGGTGGGACCTACATCGCTGGCGATGGTGCTGGCAAACCCATCATTACACGCAATAGTGTTGGTCCTTCCGCATTTGCTTTCGACCCCACAAGCCCCTGGCTTGCGAACGCTTCACCCAGCTATATTGCTCTAACGCCTTTGCTAGACTTCCCATTCGACTATGCTCTCGGGTCTAGCAACTTGAATGTTAATATTGATGACTATTTATATAACAGAACGGGCAATAATGATCTTTGGACCCACGTTTCCAGCGCAGAAATTGGATTTATTATTCCGGGTACCCGTACTTATTTGACCTTTGGCAACACCGGTGGCATCGACAGTGGCCTGGGTTACAAAATCACCCAGGATACTGGTTTTACCTGCTATGGCCACTGCCCTTACAAAGCATCCGATATGCACAATTTCTATTGGGCGTGGGATGTGAATGACCTGGTGAAAGTGAAAAACGGGGAAATGGCCCGTTATGATGTCAGGCCCTATGCCTATGGCAAAATCAACACGCCGCTCGGTTTTCGCGAAATGATTGGCGGCGCCTTTGATCCCGCCACCAACATGGTCTATCTGAACTTCAAAAATGGGGAAGCTGGCGGACTGCCGGCGGTGCTGGCGTACAAAATTAACATTGGCGGCGGCGGCTCAGCTACAGCAGCCCCCCCGGCTCCGCCGTCTCAGATAGACGTAAAGAAACCTTAACTTTTGCTTCGTCGTTGTTGGAGTTTGGCAATTCCATGACGCAGCTTGAAGAGTGAATGAATGGCCGCCAGATAAATAAGGAATCCGGCACACACTCTGAATCGATTATTCTCTCCGTATTCCAGAGAATTGCCAATCACCCCAACGTACCACATCGTGGCCACCAGGAAAGTATCAAGCAGCATACTTTCCTTTGGCCGCTTACCTCTGAGCACTTGAAACAAACCGATAATATATACCACGGTAATGAGCGCGTAGGTTAGCGGGATCAATAGCAGACTCGTCAAAGGAAAATCGAAGAGCCGCGGCAATCCCAACACGCGATTCTCAATGAAAAACCGGAGGCTCTGAAGAGTCACCACATCCAAATATAACTGAATCTTTTCTCGCCGGGCTTCCAGAAAAAAATACTCCCAGGAGGGCTTGGAAAATACACCCCAGGCCCCTATTGTTCGAATCAGGTATGCCGTTGGGTTTTCTTTCAGGCATATCACCGATATCCGGCCGTAAGCATCCGCCACCGGAATATATCCCTGGTGATTCATATTAACGTGCCCGCTGGACTTGTAAATTTGATTAAGTGCCGGGTGGTCCAGCTCAGGCTTATTCAACCATCCGCTCTCAAAAGCGAATTCGTAAGATCCCATTGGCGAAAAGTTTTCAATCTCCGCTAACTGCTTTTGATGGCTTGAGAACGCTTCACTTTGACATTTTGTCATTTTCCAGAAGCTCATTCCCGCCCAACTACTGGCGCCAAAGAAGTCAAAAACCACCAAGTTCTTTACGTACAGCGCCCCGACTAAAACGGTCGCTACCAGGGCTAATGACAGTATCTTCAAACGTTGCGTTTTGCCGGCGAAGATCAGAACCAGGATTGAAATAGCAACCACATATACCAGATGGAACAGCGATCTCGTCCAACAGACAACGACCAGCAAAGCGAAAAAAACCATTAAAAAGTATATTCTTCCGGTGATCTGGAACTTTATCAGCATATAGGCTGAATAACCCAAAAAACAGCTGACCAGCCATGTGTAAGAAAACCAATTCTCATACAGCAGAGTTGAGGGCAGCAGCATAAACAGGGTAGCAAGCAAATAGGCTTTAACTGTTGATAACTGCAGGCACACTATCGCCCTGTACAACGCCCAATATGCCAGCAGGCTCAGGCCATAAAAGGTGAACTGAAACACGATAGGATAAGATTCGGGGAAAAGTTTTAGAACCAAACCGGTAAACAAATTAAATATTGGCGGCTGGCTGTGAAGATAAAACAGTGAAGATAATAAATCGCGTTCCAAAAGACGCAAATCCAGCAGTTGCCAAAAATGCTCAAGGCCGGAAAGATCAAAAGAAATATCGGACATCAAAAAAAGCAGAGCGCGCGAAAAAGCGTAAGTTACCGTCAGCAACATCACTTGCTGCCACAGTGTCATTTTCCACCGACTAAAGGGTTCAACTCTGTTCACGACAAACATGACTCCTGAACATCAAACTATCAAAACCCATATCCGTTCACTGTTTACTGTATATGGCAGCAAGAATCACCCCACCCAATAGCAGGCTTGAAAAAGTTTCTCCCACCTGAAAACAGTTACATTGTATAGTATCTTAAAACTAAGAAGTGGCTTCCTATCACCGCATTTATTGCAACTTATTGCATAAAGGCGGCACACTTGGGGTGGCAAACTTGTCCCAGCTGCAGCGGGATTCATGCGAATGTAATGCACCCATTTCTTCGGTGCAGATTGCTTGGGGAGAATCAGTTTCATGGCGGAACATCATTTACGCAACCTCGTCGGACGGTTAAGTGTGTTTCTCGCATGCTTGGTTAGTGTTCTCGCCGTGTCCAGCTTGAGCCTACTGAACCCCCATATTGGCGGTTTGGATGAGGCACACAATTTAATGGATGGCGTTTTTTTTCGTGACTTTTTTTACGATCTCCCGTTTACGAACCTGAAGAACTACCCCATCGATTACTACAAACAATATCCAGCACTTGGTTTTATCTTCTGGCCCCCGCTCTTTCCATTCGTGGAGGGCTTGTTTTTCACGGTCGGGGGTATATCGCTACTGACCGCCCAAATTTCCGTACTGTTTTTCGGAGTGGTACTCGCTTTATCTTGCTTCTATCTCCTGAAACAAACCACCCAATATATTCATGCTTTCTTTGGCTCGTTGTTACTGATAACACTACCCGGACTTTATCCGTATTTCAATTCTATTATGCGCGAGATCCCGACGCTGGCAATGATGGCATTGGCATTAAGCGTTTACTTGCAGGTTACCAAAACCACCCACAGAGCTTTTTGGAAATGGCAATTGTTCGCGGTTTTCGCCTCAGCAGCACTGTATACAAAACAAACTGCTTTTATCCTTCTAATTGCCGTCGCCATCGATATGGTAACCAATCATCGGGGACACCTTAAACAGTTGGGCCCTTGGTTCGCCTTACTGAGCTTCACTGTCATTACCGCACCACTCCTTGTATTTACACTGGTATACGGCAAAGCGAATCTTGCGCAGTCCGTAGGCAGTAACACCCAGCTCATCATGAGCGACTATGCGGGCCCAGGGCGCTGGTCTGTGGAAAGCTGGTTATACTATCCCGCCGCACTGACAGATTTTCTGAACCCGGTATTGACGCTACTCTTCGTTGTGGCTTTGGTCTTTGCTATCAGCAGCAGGGATGCTTTAAAAAAGAACGCTCTTTATCTGACCTGGATAGGGGCTTTTTATCTGATATTTTCGTTTTTCGACAATAAGTCTGAGCGCTTTTTGAGTTTGATTGCCATCCCAATTGTGATACTGACCACCACCGTAATCTGGGATGTGTTTAAACTGCTGCGCAACCGAAGCCAACGGTTTGCGCCTGTTGTTCTCCTGGCCTGTTCCGGGCTTTCTATCACCCACCTCACGGACACAAAAATCCACAGCATAAAAGGCGCTGCGGATATTGTGAAAAATTTTGATGTGTCAAAGACTGATGGGAACTTCGCTTATTTCGGCAGTTATCGGCAAATATTTGTTTATCTGATCCGGGTTAAAGACCAGCAGCGTAATCACTACATATTGCAGGGCGATGACTTGTTCCAAAATCCCGACAACGTGCTGGCTACGCTAAACGATTACCGGGTTCGCTACATTTTCGTGGAGCCTGGGAATCTGTCGGAGCAGGAAGACGCTGCCGTGAAACGACTTACCGGGCTATCGCAGGTTTCACTGGCCTACAGTGGCAGCTTTTATCGATCCGATCAGGAAATTGAACTGGTTGTTTTACGCAATGATGCCGCTCTGCCGGACTCCATGAAAAGCATTTCGTTATCTTCCGGCTTGATTGAGTAATGTCTAACGTCAGGCTGGTTAAATTAAAGTCCTTCAGTACACACTTCTGGGTTAGAACAAAAAAGGAAGAAATAAGCTCGCGACTCCTCGCTATCGGAAAAACTCAAAATATTTAGCTGTACTTTCTAGAAAACCCAAGCAAACACAAACTGCCTATAATCAATAGCAACGTGGAAGGCTCAGAAACTTTTATACTTGAGTCACGTACCAGCCAGAAGCCATAAGGTTCCGGGTTTCCGCTTAGAGATAATGGCGTTCCATAATGGTAAATTGAACCATAGGTCAACTGATCACCATGCCTACCTGTAAATATCGCAACACCCTCAGGATTGTCGGGATCTCCACTGTCATATATAGCATCTAAAATACGCATGTAACTTCCAGAAGATGGGTCACCACTTCCTTGTGTAGAATCAAAAAAAGACAACAAATGAGCAGCTGCTATCATATCGCTCTCTGAACCAAAACTGCTGCCGGAGGAGGTCAACGGATCAAACCCTGCTGAAGAATAGAGCAACGTCTGAATTTCATCATATTTAGCAAACCTGAAACCATCAAAAAAACCGCCATCCTGTATTTCTACCAGAACATCATGGTAAGTATTTTTTACGATAGGCGAAGTTGCACTAGGCCCCCCAAGGACAATTGGCAGATAAGGATCAATCCATTCCAACCCAGTATCGGTGTCCAGCGTGATTGAACCAGCACCATACTCGCTGTCCATACTGATAAACACCGCGTGGGACATTTGGGCAAACCCCAGCAACAGGGTCAAACCCACAACCAAACGCAAAACCAAACCCTTTTGGGAGCTATCCCTGGATAAACGTGTCATACAAAGAATCCTTTTCACGCCTATAACTATTCGAATTATGATTATTCTGTTTTTAAAGCAATAGTTATTCCAGAGAGAAAATTACTTTGATTTCATGAATTTATCACACAAACCGAATTAGGGCATTGCGTTGAATGTTAAATTATTCGACACCCTGTTTACCGCAATGCCACAGACCCCGCCTGGTTTCACTTCAGCACGCGGGTATAGAGCGCTTCAAACCCCTCCGTCATACAGGCTGTGGTAAACCGGGTTTCGTATTCCTCGCGGGCACGGTTGCCCAATGCCTGCCGTAAGGCCTTTTCCGTCACGATCTTTTCAAGGGCCTGAGTGAGCGCAATCTGATCAGCATTGGGTGTCAGAATCCCCGACACGCCATCCTGGATAATTTCCGGGGTGCCACCCACGGCAGTGGCCACCGTTGGGATACCAAAACACATGGCCTCCAACAGGGTCATTGAAGTGCCCTCACTGAACGAAGGCAGCAAAAACACATCCATCAGTGCCAGATAGCGTTGGGGGTTGGGCTGGAAACCGGTAAAGATCACCGCGTCACTGACATCCAGCTCTTCCACCAGCGCCTGCAACTCCTCGCGCTGGGGGCCATCCCCCACAATCAGCAGGCGCAGCTGGGGATGCTGTTGCAGACACTGGGCAAAAGCCCGGATCATCATGGGCTGGTTCTTGATGGGGTCCAGCCGGGAGATAGTGCCCAGTACCACATTGGCCGGGCTCAGGCCCAGGGATTCCGCCAGTTCCGGTTCCCGGTCACAGCGGCTGTCGGCGATACCGTTATAGATGACCTGGATCTTTGCCTGGCTAAAGTTTTCATGCACCACCAATGCCTGTTTGGTGGCTTCGGAGATGGCGGTGATGGCGGCGGTTCGCGTCTGCAGGAGGGGGTTGATCAGTTTGCGCTTGCGGGTGCCGAAGTCGGGATAGAACCGGCCGTGCTCGGTGAAGATGATCGGTACCCCGGTAAAGACACTGCCGAACCAGCCGTAGGTGT